>Ga0058697_10000018_pt1 | contig 117233 bp, 113 predicted proteins | sample AgamicAsMae_FD_66619 | JGI IMG/M metagenome (GOLD analysis project Ga0058697, IMG submission 66619) | Agave microbial communities from Guanajuato, Mexico - As.Ma.e | ecosystem: Host-associated > Plants > Phyllosphere > Phylloplane/Leaf | place: Guanajuato, Mexico | collected 2012-06-04
GGCGTTTTTCTTGACGATGCCGATCAGCAAAATAATGCCAATGATAGCGATCACGTCCAGCTCGCTGCCGGCAATCATCAGCGCCAGCAGGGCACCCACGCCTGCCGTCGGCAGCGTTGAGAGAATGGTTATCGGATGGATAAAGCTCTCATAGAGCACGCCCAACACGATATACATCGCCACCACGGCGGCCACAATCAGCCATACGGTGCTGCCCAGGGCGGCCTGGAAGGCCAGGGTGCTGCCCTGGAGCTGAGTGGTCATATCGGTGGGGAGATTAAGATCCTTTTCGGCCTCGAGAATCGCCGTCACCGCATCCCCCAGCGAATAGCCGTTGGCGACGTTAAAGGAGAGGGTGGTTACCGGGAACTGATCGAGGTGGTTAATCGACAGCGGGGCAAAGCGCTGCTCCACTTTGGCGATAGCGCTAAGCGGCACGATACCCCCGTCATTGCCGGTCAGACGAACGCTGTCCAGCGCGGCCAGCCCCGGCGTGCTCCGGGTATCATGCTCCAGTACCACCCGGTACTGGTTAGCCTGGGTATAGATAGTGGAAATCAGCCGCTGACCGAAAGCGTTGTACAGGGCGTTGTCCACGTCGGCCATGGTGATCCCGAGGCGGCTGGCGCTGTCGCGGTCAACGTTAACATACGCCACCAGGCCTTTGTCCTGCCAGTCGCTGCTGACGTCCGCAATCTGCGGCAGCGTTTCCAGACGACTTATCAGCGGTGGCACCCAGCGACTGAGTGCGTCAAGCGAGGTGGCCTGCAGGGTAAACTGGTACTGGGTGCGGCTGACCTGAGTGTCGATGGTGAGATCCTGGGTCGGCTGCAGATAGAGGCTGATACCCGGTATTCCTGCGGCCGCCTGCTGTAAACGAGTTATCACCGTCTGGATGCGGTCGTCCCGGTCATCCAGCGGCTTCAGATTAATTTGCAGGCGGGCACTGTTCAGCGCCGGGTTGGTGCCGTCGACGCCGACAAAGGCGGTCAGGCTTTCAACCGCCGGATTGTTAAGAATGATGTCGGAAACCTGGTGTTGGCGTTCGGCCACACTGGCAAACGAAGCGGACTGCGGTGCCTGCAATGTGCCCTGAATAATGCCGTTATCCTGAATCGGGAAAAAGCCTTTCGGAATAAGCACCCACAGCAGGACCGACAGCGCCAGCGTGGCAAAAGCGGTGCTCAGGGTCAGCCACGGGTGATTGAGTACTTTCGTTAGCCCGCGACCATAGCTGGCGATAACCCTGTCAAAAAAACGCTCGCAGGCCTGTGAGAAACGATTCTGTTTGCGCAGGGACGCGTGGCTGAGCATGCGGGCGCACATCATCGGCGTCAGGGTCAGTGACACGACGGCAGAGATCAGAATCGCCACCGCAAGGGTCACCGCAAACTCCCGGAACAGACGCCCGACGATATCGCCCATAAACAGCAGCGGGATCAGCACCGCGATCAGTGAGAAGGTGAGGGAGATAATCGTAAAGCCGATCTCGCCCGCGCCTTTCAGCGCCGCCGCCAGCGGCTTTTCACCTTTTTCGATATAGCGGGAGATGTTCTCGATAACCACAATGGCGTCGTCGACCACAAAACCCGTGGCGATGGTCAGCGCCATCAGCGTAAGGTTATTGATTGAGAAATCAAGAAACACCATCACCGCAAAGGTGCCGATCAGCGACAGCGGCACCGCCACGCCGGGAATAATGGTCGCCGGAACGTTACGCAGGAACAGGTAGATAATCATTACCACCAGCGCAATCGCCAGCATCAACTCAAACTGGGTGTCATTGACCGAGGCGCGGATATTGGTGGTACGGTCTGATAGCACCTTGACGCTGACCGATTTCGGCAGGCTTTCCGTCAGCTGCGGTAGCAGGGTGCGAATGCTATCTGCGGTGGCGATAATATTGGCGCCCGGCTGGCGCTGGACGTTCATCACGATCGCCTGGGTGTTATTGGCCCAGGCACCCAGCCAGCTGTTTTCCGCACCCTGCTCAATGGTGGCGATATCGCCAAGCCGGATGGGCGCGCCATTCTGGTAGGCGATAATCAGCTTGCGGTACTCTTCCGCCGACTGCATCTGATCGTTCGCCGACAGGGTGATGGCGCGGGTCGGGCCGTCGAAGCTGCCTTTGGCCGAGTTAACGTTGGCGCTGGTAATTGCGGTACGGATGGTTTCGCTGGTCAGGCCCAGCGCGGCGATAGCCTGCGCATTGAGCTTCACGCGCACGGCGGGACGCTGGCCGCCGGAGAGCGTAACCAGCCCCACACCTGATACCTGGGAGATCTTTTGTGCCACCCGGGTTTCCACCATATCGGCGACCTGGGTCATCGGCATGGCGCTGGAGGTGACCGCCAGGGTCATAATCGGCGGATCGGCGGGGTTAACCTTGCTGTAAACCGGAGGGTTCGGCAGATCGCTTGGCAGCAGATTGGTGGCGGCATTAATGGCGGCCTGCACCTCCTGCTCGGCGACATCCAGCGGCAACGTCAGCTGAAACTGGAGCGTGACCACCGACGCACCGCCTGCGCTCTGGGACGACATTTGCTTCAGGCCGGACATTTGGCCGAACTGGCGCTCCAGCGGGGCGGTGATCGCCGAGGTGACGACGTCCGGGCTGGCGCCAGGGTAGAGCGTAACCACCTGAATGGTCGGGTAGTCGACTTCCGGCAGGGCGGATACCGGTAAAAAGCGGTAGCCGATAATCCCCGCCAGCAGGATCGCCACCATCAGCAGCGTGGTGGCGACTGGACGCAGTATAAACAGGCGGGACGGGCCGCCGGTGGCGCTGGGCGGTAACACCTGCATCAGGAGCGTGCTCCTTTGCTGCCGTACTCGCGGGCGGTCGGTTTGGTTGCCGCCTCAGGCGCGGTTTGCGCTTCCACGACTTCCACTTTTGCGCCTTCGGTCAGGCGGTCGATGCCGTCGGTGACCACGCGGTCTCCGACGGAGAGTCCGGCGTTGATGACCACGCGCTGGCTGTTCTGAATACCCGGCGTGACCAGATGTTTGCTGACTTTATCTTCACTGTTCAGTACCCAGACGAAGCTACCTTCATTGCCCATCTGCAGCGCGGCCGCCGGGATCACTACCGCGTTCTGTTCGGTATCAACCAGCATTCGCGCGTTGACGAACTGATTAGGGAACAGGGTATCGTCCTGATTATCAAAACGGGCCTTGAGCCTAATGGTGCCAGTGGTGGCGTCAATCTGGTTATCGAGGCTGAGCAGCGAGCCGGTGGTCAGCAGGGTTTTGTTGGTGCGGTCCCAGGCTTCGACGCTCAGGGCTTTACCGGCTTTCTGCGCTTGCATAATGGTGGCGATATCGCTTTCCGGCAGGGTAAAGACCAGTTCGCTAGGGTGGGTCTGGGTCAGCACCACAATGCCGGTGGTATCACCGCTGGAGATCTGGTTGCCGATATCAACCTGCTTCAGGCCGACGCGGCCATCAATCGGAGCGGTGATACGGCTCCAGTCCAGCTGCAACTGGGCGCTGGCAACGCTGGCTTCGTCCGCTTTCAGCGTACCAAAACTCTCTTCCACCAGCGCCTGTTGAGCATCCAGATCCTGGCGGGAAACCAGGTTGGTTTTCACCAGCTGCTGATAGCGGGCAAGATCGCGACGGGCGTTGGCGAGGGTGGCTTTGTCTTTTGCCAGCTGGCCCTGGGCCTGGGCGAGGGCAACCTTAAACTGGCTGGGATCGACTTCCGCCAGCAGATCGCCAGCTTTCACCTGCTGGCCTTCCTGGAAATGCAGCGCCAGCAGCTGGCCATCGACGCGACTGCGTACGGTCACCGTATTGGCAGCGGTGACCGTGCCCAGCCCGGTCAGATAGCGCGGAACGGCTTCTTCGGTAGCGGTAGCTGCCTGAACCGGTGCCAGCGGCATACTACGCATACCGCGTCGGCCACCGGCTTCCTGCCGTGCTTTACCCGATGCGGTGGGGGAGGCGGAGGCCGATTCACTATGGCTGTTATACCAGAACCAGGCGGCGCCAAGGGCGGCCACCACCGTGATGGCGATTAGCGCCCGGCGCTGTTTTCTGCTGCCTTTCATCGTATTTGCAATCTCATCCTGAAACGTTTCACGAAATGATACTAGTTTAGTAACCCTGCGGGCCAAAAAAATGGAGGAAATATGGAACACTGTCGGGATTCGTCTGCATTTCAGGGGCGACGGTAAGGGCGGAAGTGGGGAGAAACGCAGGTGGGACAGAGCCCACCTGAGGATTAACGGAACAGCACCTGTGCCCAGCGGGCGAGGCCGGCGGTGACCGAGCCAAAATCGTCGCCGCCGGCAACCGGGATCCCCGGCAGCAGTGCGGAAAGCGCCTGCTTAATCAGCGGAGAACGTGCGCTGCCGCCGGTCAGATAGATCACTTCCGGGCGGGTGTCGCTGTCGGCGATCGCCAGCTGGACCTGTTCCAGAATACGGCTCAGAGGCTGATTTAGCGCCTCTTCCAGCCCGTCACGGGTCAGGGAAGCACTCAGCGTATCGCGGATAAACGGCAGGGCTACATCAAACCGGGCGTTATCCGAGAGGGCGATTTTGCTCTCTTCTGCGCTGCGCACCAGCCGGTAGCTCAGCTTCTGACGCCATACCTTTTGTAATAAAGAGACGCTGTCCGGCTCCTGTGCGTCGCGAAACAACGTATCCAGCAGACGGCCGGTGGCGGTGCTGTAAAAATCGCTCTGCGCCGGGACGTCGTTGATGGCGACGGCATTCCACCAGGGCAGGATCGGCAGCGCCGTCCCTTTCAGGGTTTGCCCCCCCAGACCGAGCAGCGGCATCAGGCTCTTAAAGGCGAGGGCAATATCCAGATCGTTACCGCCAATGCGGCAGCCGCTATGGCCCAGCAGGCTACTGTCACGGTCACGTCTGGCGTGCCACTCCGGCCCCATCAGCAGCAGGGAGCAGTCGGTGGTACCGCCGCCGATATCGACCACCAGCACGCGGGTTTCCTGGCTGAGCGTAGCTTCAAAATCCAGTCCGGCCGCTACCGGTTCATACTGGAAGACGACCTCGTTGAAACCGGCGCGTTTTGCCGCCCGCTCAAGGATCCCCTGCGCCTGGGCATTTGCCTCTTCTCCGCCCAGACCCTGGAAGTTAATCGGTCGCCCAATCACCGCCTGACGGATGCTGTCGTTCAGCTGACTTTCCGCCTGCTGGCGGATATGCAACATCATGGCGCAGACCAGGTCCTCAAAGAGCGCGACCTGCTGGGGCTTAAGCCCGCTGGCGCCGAGGAAGGATTTAGGGGATTTAACAAACCAGACTTCCTGCGGGTCGGCAATATACTGCTGCAGCGCGCTCAGACCGAACTGCACGCTGTTGGGCAGGACGTCAATATCCTCTTCGCGGTTGTAGCTTATTGCCCGGCGCAGTAGCGCCTGAGCTTCAGTGCCCGTCGCCGGAACGGCGTGGTGGCGGTAGAGCCACTCGCTGACCGCTTCGCGCGTCGGCGCGCAGAGCATTGACGGCAGCAGCGAGCTACCGTTTTCCAGCGTTAACAGCCTGGGGGTACTCTCCTGCATAACCGCAACGGAACAGTTGGCTGTACCGTAATCAAAACCAATAAACACGTTATTATCCCCATGCCGGTGAAGAAGGGGGGCGACTTTAGCCGAATCCGTTGCCGGCAACAACCAGAGAATACAAAAGCAAGGCGGATGACAGCCGTAGATATTATGCTGTTGGCATCTAACAGAGGAGAACGCATGGAAAGGTTGCGCTGGCAGCCGCCCTATGACTGGGCGTGGATGTTTGACTTTCTCGGCGATCGTGCGGTGGCCGGCGTTGAGACCCTGAGCGAGGGGCGCTATACCCGCAGCTTCGCCTTCGACGGCCACAGTGGTCTGCTGACCGTTATCCCCGATGAGGTAACGCAGTCATTGCAGGTGGAGCTTTCCCCCGGGCTGCAGCCGGTGGCCGACGCTTGTCTGCTGCGCATAGCGCAACTGTTTGACCTGAACTGTAACCCGCAAATTGTCGCCGTGGTGCTGGGGGGGCTTGCCGCCGCACGTCCAGGGCTGCGACTGCCGGGCTGCATGGATCCGTTTGAGCAGGGTATCCGGGCCATTCTCGGCCAGCTGGTGAGCGTGGCGATGGCGGCAAAGCTGACGGCGAAAGTGGCGGCACAGTTCGGCGAGCCGCTGGCCGATGCGCCGGGCTATCTCTGTTTTCCGCGCCCTGAACAGCTGGCAAATGCCGATCCGCTGGTATTAAAGTCGCTGGGGATGCCGTTACGGCGCGCGGAGGCGATAATCGGGTTTGCCCGGGCAGCACTCAGCGGCGAACTGCCGTTACGGCCACCGGAGGATATTGCTCAGGGCGTACGAGCGCTGCAAAATTTTCCGGGCATTGGCCGCTGGACGGCCAACTATTACGCTCTGCGCGGCTGGCAGGCGAAGGATGTTTTTCTGCCGGATGACTATCTGATTAAACAGCGTTTTCCGGGCATGACGCCCGCGCAAACCGGCCGCTATGCCGAACGCTGGCAGCCCTGGCGCTCCTACGCCCTGTTGCATATCTGGTACAGCGAGGGCTGGCAGCCGGAGGGGGTCTAGTTAATGGCGAAGTAGCTGGTATTCAGCAGCAGATCCAGCGGCTGGCTTTGGGAGATGGTATCGCCATAGACCATGTCGATACCGATCCTGGCGATGGTTTTAAGCTCCAGCCGCTTAGCGTGGTCCTGGATAATGGTGACCATCATTTCGTCCATCAGGTTACCGTGCACGTTGGCGATCAGATCCTGATCCAACATCACGTAGTCAACCATGTCCGCCGTCAGATGATTAAACAGCTCCAGCTCATTTTGTCATTACCGCTCTATTCGCAGAGGCTCTGCCGTAAGGAACAGTGCCCGGACGTATGAAATTTTGATTTTGGATTTTGCCAGAACAAACAATTAACAATTCCTGTGGCGACTGCTCATTATTTGACATACCAGGAATATTAATGACTTACTCTATCAAAAAGGAGTTCCACTGCGCTAAAAACAGGCATAAAAATTTGCGTCAGGCTCACAAAATGCGCATCACCTCGTCGAGGCGTATTCGACTGGTATCGGAACGCCGAAATCCCTATAATTGCGCCGTTTGACGCTCCGGCGTCGCCCTTCCTAAACATCCAGATTAATCAGGTCGCTAAATTTATGACTGATCGGTCCCATCAATGCGTCATCATCGGCATCGCCGGCGCATCGGCTTCAGGTAAAAGCCTTATCGCCAGTACACTGTACCGCGAATTACGTGAGCAGGTCGGTGATGAGCACATTGGCGTTATTCCTGAAGACAGCTATTACAAAGATCAAAGTCATCTGTCGATGGAAGAACGTGTGAAAACCAACTATGACCATCCCAATGCAATGGATCATAGTCTGCTGTTCCAGCATTTGCAGACGCTGAAGAACGGTAACCCTATCGATCTGCCGGTTTACAGCTATGTGGAGCACACCCGCAAGCAGGAAACGATTCGTATCGAACCCAAAAAGGTGATTATTCTTGAGGGGATCCTGCTGTTGACCGATGCGCGTCTGCGTGGTGAGATGAACTTCTCTATTTTTGTCGATACGCCGCTGGATATCTGCCTGATGCGCCGCATCAAGCGCGATGTGAACGAACGCGGCCGTTCGATGGACTCGGTCATGTCCCAGTATCAGAAAACCGTGCGCCCGATGTTCCTGCAGTTTATCGAACCTTCCAAGCAGTACGCTGACATTATTGTTCCGCGCGGGGGTAAAAACCGTATCGCGATCGATATTTTGAAAGCGAAAATCAGCCAGTTTTTTGAATAATTTACGTTAATTGTGTACCGTTCAGAAATCACCTGATTTGCCCTTGCCGCCGTGGCGGTATGGGCGTGCGACACAAAAGGAGAACGCGCCATGCGTCTGTGTGACCGAGATATTGAAGCCTGGCTGGATGAAGGCCGCCTCGCAATTACCCCGCGACCTCCGGTGGACCGCATTAATGGCGCGACCGTTGATGTTAGCCTTGGCAATAAATTTCGGACTTTCCGTGGCCACACTGCTGGTTTTATTGACCTTAGCGGGCCGAAAACGGAAGTGGCCGCCGCGCTGGACCGCGTGATGAGCGACGAGATTGTGCTGGCCGATGGCGAAGCCTTTTTCCTCCATCCGGGTGAGCTGGCGCTCGCGGTAACCTTTGAATCCGTTACGCTGCCGGACAATCTGCTGGGCTGGCTGGACGGGCGCTCCTCACTGGCGCGTTTGGGGCTGATGGTGCACGTGACCGCGCACCGTATCGATCCGGGCTGGTCGGGCTGCATCGTGCTGGAGTTCTATAATTCAGGTAAGCTTCCGCTGGCGCTGCGTCCCGGAATGCCGATTGGCGCACTGAGCTTTGAGCCGATGTCCGGCCCGGCTGCGCGTCCGTATAACAGCCGTCAGGACGCCAAATACCGCGATCAGCAGGGTGCCGTTGCCAGCCGTATAGATAAAGACTAACTTTACCGCTGCACAGAGGATGCCATGAGACGAGTACTGACAACGCTGATGATTTTGCTGGTTGTACTACTGGCCGGTCTGTCAGCCTTAGTGTTGCTGGTCAATCCGAACGACTTTCGCGAGCATCTGACGCGGCAGGTTGAAGCACGCAGCGGCTACCAGCTGCGCCTTGACGGTCCGCTGCGCTGGCACGTCTGGCCGCAGCTGAGCATCCTTTCCGGGCGTATGACCCTGACCGCACCCGGTGCTGAACAGCCGTTGGTGCGCGCCGATAATATGCGTCTTGATGTGGCGCTGCTCCCGCTGCTTTCTCACCAGTTACAGGTTCAGCAGGTCATGCTGAAGGGCAGCGTTGTCCAGCTGACGCCGCAGACTGAAGCTGTGCACCGCCAGAATGCGCCCGTTGCGCCGCGTCCCAATACGCTGCCGCAGGCCGCAGAAGATCGCGGCTGGGCGCTGGACGTCAGAAAGCTGAAGGTGGAAGACAGCGTGCTGGTCTTCCAGCGCGAAGCGGATGAGCAGGTGATCGTCCGCGATCTCAACCTGCGGATGGAGCAGAATGAGTGTCACGAGGCGACAGTCGATTTATCCGCTCGAATCAACCGCAACCAGCGCGATCTGGCCTTGTCACTGACGGCGCAGGTTGACGCCAGCGACTATCCACACCGGCTGACGTCAACCATCGATCAGTTGAGCTGGCAGCTAAAAGGCGCGGATTTTCCCGTGCAGGGGATTATCGGCCAGGGCTCACTTGCCGCCGACTGGCAGGATGAAGTACAAAAGCTCACCCTCAGCAATCTTAGTCTGAGTGCCAATGACTCTCAGGTCAGCGGGCAGATGAGCATGATGCTGCAGCCGGTTCCTGACTGGGTTGTCAATCTGACGTTTGAGCGTCTCGATCTCGATAAGTTACTGAACAAGCCCGAAAGCCAGGCCAGTGGCGGCCTGGCCGTTCAGCAGGGGCAAAGCAATTCCGGGCAGCCGCGCCCGGTGATTGCCGACAGCGACGCGAAGCAGGACTATGCGGAGCTACTCGGCAACAGGGCTCAGATTTCACTGACCGCCCGGCATCTTCTGTGGCGAGGGATGGACTTCACCCAGGTCAGCGCCAGGGCGCAGAATCAGAACGGGCTGCTGACGCTGAGTGAGCTGCAGGGCAATCTGGGTGAGGGTAAAATGTCCCTGCCGGGCGTCGTGGATGCGCGCGGCGCTACGGTGCGGACAGCCTTCCAGCCGAAGCTCGACCAGATCGAAATTGGCACCATCCTTAAGGCATTTGATTATCCCATTGCCCTGACGGGAAGCCTGACGCTGGCGGGAGATTTTAGCGGAAACCGTATTGATGCCGATGATTTCCGCCGCCGCTGGCAGGGCGAGGCGCATGTTGAGCTGGCGAACTCCAGAGCGGAAGGGCTGAACTTCCAGCAGCTGGTTCACCAGGCGGTCGAGCGCAGTACTAACGTACAGACTCAGCAAAACTACGATAACGCCACCCGACTGGATACTTTCAGCAGCGATCTGCAACTGCAAAGTGGCACGCTGTCGCTATCGGGCATTGAAGGGCGTTCGCCGCTGCTGGTGCTGACCGGTGACGGCAGTCTCGATCTGGTGAAGCAGCAGGGCGATATGCATTTTAATGTCAGCGTGCTTGAGGGCTGGAAAGGCGACAGCCAGCTGGTATCGATGCTGAAAGCCACGGCGATCCCGCTTCGGGTGTACGGTCCGTGGCAGGCGCTGAACTACAGTCTGCAGGTCGATCAGTCGCTGCGCAAACAGCTGCGCGGCGAGGCGAAACGTCGTTTGCAGGAGTGGGCGGAGAATAACAAGGACGATCCGGATAGCAAGAATATTAAGCAGCTTCTCAATAAGCTTTAATCTGAATAGATTCTGAAAATAACGGGCGTCCATTTGGCCGCCCGTTTTGCTATCAGACTTCGTAGTCCGGCTCATCTTCAACAGGTGCAATAATTTGCACCTTCTGTACACGATGGCTGTCTATCTGCAGGGTTTTTAACCTGTAGCCGCCAACAACCACTTCTTCTCCTTCCTGCGGGACGCGCTGAAGGTGCTCCATCAGCAGACCAGCGACCGTGTGATACTCGCGCTTATCCTCCAGCGGCAGCGGGACAAACTGCACCAGGTCTTCCAGCGGCATATGTCCGTTGACCTCCCAGCTTCCGTCTGCATTTTTCTCGATATCATGACGGGCGTCGATCTCTTCGACCTCGTTAGGAAGATTGCCGGCGATGGTTTCCATCACGTCACTGAGGGTAACAATGCCTTCAACGGAGCCAAACTCATCCACCACAAAGGCGAAGTGGGTACGGGCGCTGCGGAATTGCTCCAGCGCCTGCAGCAGCGGCAGCGTTTCCGGGAAGACCAGCGGCTGGCGGATCAGGACGCGAAGATTGAGCGGCTCGCCGCGCAGGGATTGCTGCATCAGGTCGATCACATGGACCACCCCAAGTAGCTCATCCTCTTTTTCACCCCCGGTCACCACCATGCGGGTGTGCTGGTTTTTCGCAAGAAGGCTGCGGATTTCATCTTCCGGCGCGCTCAGGTCGATATGCTCGATATCATGGCGAGAGGTCATAATGCTGCTGACGCTGCGCTGGTTCAGATTCAGCACCCGTCCGATCATTTTCCGCTCCTGCGGGTTAAAGATCGTGCTGTCGTCATGGTCCAGCAGCATGGATGCAGCATCGGCATCCAGCTCGGCAGACTCTTTTCTGCCGCTCAGCAGACGCATTACCGTTTCCGTGGTGCGTTGACGCAGCGTCTGATTTGCGGACAGGAAGCGGCGGCGGTTGAAAATGGCCAGCTGGTTCAGCGACTCGATAATGACCGAGAACCCGATAGCGGCATACAGATAGCCCTTCGGAATATGGAAACCAAAGCCTTCGGCCACCAGGCTAAAGCCAATCATCAGCAGGAAGCTGAGGCAGAGGATAACAATCGTCGGATGGTTGTTGACGAAGCGGGTCAGGGCGCGGCTGGCAAGCAGCATCACGCTGATGGCGATAATTACCGCGGCCATCATGACCGGCAGATGGTCAACCATACCTACTGCGGTGATCACTGAATCCAGTGAGAAGACCGCATCCAGCACCACGATTTGTGCGACCACGCTCCAGAATTTAGCACCGCTGCGCTGGCTGGGGTTGTCGCTGTCTTTGCCTTCAAGCCGTTCGTTAAGCTCCACGGTCGACTTAAACAGCAAGAACAGGCCACCAAAGAGCATAATGAGGTCGCGGGCGCTAAAGCTGAGTTCACGGAAGCTAAACAGTGGCTGGGTGAGCGTGACCAGCCAGGAGATAGAGGCGAGCAGGGCGAGACGCATAAACATCGCGAGTATCAGGCCCGTAACCCTGGCGCGATCGCGCTGCGCCGGAGGCAGTTTCTCTGCCAGAATGGCGATAAAGACTAAGTTATCAATACCAAGAACCAGTTCGATAACCACCAGGGTAATCAGACCGGCCCAGATAGAAGGATCGGCAATCCATTCCATTTTATGCGTAATACCTTATGTTGTATGACCATTGTCACAATGGGATCATGGATAAACCAGCATTAAATTGCAATGGTTAACTGAGATTTGTCTTAATATAAGCCGGTATTTGACCAGCGTATATCCGGATAGTTACTGTGCTGAATTATCACCTGTTTTTATGTTGCCGCTTTAATAAGCGGTAATGGTAATTTCATATTTTGTCAATATCGATATAATCCTAAAATTATTCCCTTCACCACTTAATATTAATCTTAAAAAGCCGTATCCGACGGTCTGTTACCTTGCCTGCTATTCGGTTAGCTGCAACAATTCTTCGCAGTATTAAACCTAAAGTGTTCATCACTCTTTTTTCTGACCACCGTGGATGACAGTGTTGTGCCGGTAGATTTTATATGGAAAACAATTGCCTGCTGGTTTTTTCTGTATGTTGAGGTTAACAATCCCTTGATTTGACAGTAATTGGTAGCTGAAAGCCAGGGGCGGTAGCGTGGTCGATGAGTAGCGAATCTGTTGCAGATTATTTGTCAATAGCATCTGGATAGATAAACATTTTTTAGGACTGATGCCAGTTATATTACGTTTCAATTAAATGCATTCTCAATGCCGATGGATTGAACGCGTATTTAATTCGCACAGGATAATTACTCTGCCAAAGTGATAAATAATCAATGATGAAATCCAAACTAAAATTGATGCCATTATTGGTGTCTGTAACCTTGATAAGTGGTTGCACTGTCTTTCCTGGCAGCAATATGTCCACGATGGGCAAAGATGTGATTAAGCAGCAGGATGCCGACTTCGATCTTGACCGTCTGGTGAATGTTTATCCATTGACCCCACGACTGATTGAACAATTACGCCCGCGTCCAAACGTGGCGCAGCCGAATATGTCTCTGGACCAGGAGATTTCGCTTTACGAATACCGTGTGGGACCCGGTGACGTACTCAGCGTCACCGTCTGGGATCACCCGGAACTGACAACGCCTGCCGGCCAGTATCGTAGTTCCAGCGATACCGGCAACTGGGTCCAGGCAGATGGCACCATGTTCTACCCCTATATTGGCAAGGTCCACGTTGTCGGTAAAACCCTTGCCGAGATCCGCAGTGATATTACCAGCCGCCTGGCGCGTTTCATCGCAGACCCGCAGGTGGACGTTAATATCGCCGCGTTCCGTTCGCAAAAAGCCTATATCTCGGGTCAGGTTGCCAAATCGGGCCAGCAGGCGATCACCAACGTACCTCTGACCATACTCGATGCGATTAACACTGCGGGGGGGCTGACGGATAACGCCGACTGGCGCAATGTGGTGCTGACCCATAACGGCCAGGAACAGCGGATCTCTTTGCAGGCACTGATGCAAAACGGTGACCTCAGCCAGAACCGCTTGCTCTATCCAGGCGACATTCTGTTTGTGCCGCGCAATGACGACCTGAAAGTATTCGTGATGGGCGAAGTGAAAAAACAGAGCACGCTCAAAATGGACTTCAGCGGTATGACCCTTACCGAAGCGCTTGGTCAGGCGGAAGGGCTCGATATGACCACCTCCAACGCCAGCGGTATTTTTGTTATCCGACCGCTGCGTGACGAAAAAGACCGCACGGGCAAAATGGCCAACATTTACCAGCTTGATATGTCCGATGCCACCTCTCTGGTGATGGCAACGGAATTCCGGCTCCAGCCATATGACGTGGTCTACGTTACCACCGCCCCTGTGGCGCGCTGGAATCGTCTGATCAATCAGTTGCTGCCGACGATCAGTGGCGTTCGCTATATGACCGATACGGCTGACAAGCTCCACACCTGGTAAGGCGTTATGTTCAACAAAATATTGGTGGTTTGCGTGGGGAACATCTGCCGTTCCCCGACGGCAGAGCGGCTGCTGCGACAGTACCAGCCTGGGCTTAGCGTCGACTCCGCCGGGCTAGGCGCCCTGGTGGGGCGTTCTGCGGAATCGACGGCAACCAGCGTCGCGGCAGAGCATAACCTTTCACTTGACGGCCACAGCGCCCGGCAGATTTCCGGGCGCATGTGCCGGGACTATGACCTGATTCTGGCGATGGAGAAAAAACATATCGCCACTCTGTGCGAAATAGCGCCGGAGATGCGGGGCAAAGTGATGCTGTTTGGTCACTGGGACGGCGAGCGGGAAATCCCCGATCCCTACCGTAAAAGTCGTGAGGCCTTTGAGGCGGTTTACACCTTACTTGACCAGTCTGCCCGCCAGTGGGCGCAGGCACTGAAAGCTCAGCAGGGATAACAATGACCGAAAAAGTAAAATATTCTGCCGCTACCGCGTCAACGCCGGGCAGTGATGAAATCGATATTGGCCGACTGATCGGCACGGTGGTTGAGGCAAAGTGGTGGGTTCTTGGCGTCACGTCGCTGTTTGCGTTGGGCGCTATTGTCTACACCTTTTTTGCCACGCCAATCTACAGTGCCGATGCGCTGGTCCAGATAGAACAAAACAGCGGCAGCTCACTGGTCCAGGATCTTAACAGCGCCCTGTCAAACAAACCGCCCGCGTCCGAGGCAGAAATTCAGCTGATTCAGTCGCGTATGGTGCTGGGTAAAACCGTCGACGATCTCGATCTTGATATCGCGGTGACCAAAAATACCTTCCCGCTATTTGGTGCCGGCTGGGATCGCCTGATGGGTCGCCAGAACGAGACCATCAAGGTCACCACCTTCGCCCTGCCGAAAGGGATGAATGAACAGATCTTTACGGTGACCGTGCTTAATTCGCGCGAGTTTACGCTGACCAGCGACGGCGGCTTCAGTGCCCGTGGTGAAATCGGCAAACTGCTGGAGAAAGACGGGGTCACACTGCTGGTTAAGAGCATCGCTGCAGGTGAGGGGAGCGAGTTTACCGTCACTAAATTCTCAACCCTCGGCACCATCAATAATCTGCAAAACAACCTGACGGTGACTGAAACCGGCAAGGATACCGGCGTGCTGATGATGACCTATACCGGTGAAGACCGGGATCAAATCAGCGCCATTCTGAACAGCATCTCGCGCAATTATCTGCAGCAGAACGTTGAACGCAAATCGGAAGAGGCGGCAAAAAGCCTGGCCTTCCTTGCCAAACAGTTGCCGGAAGTGCGCGGCCGTCTGGACGCGGCGGAAAACCGTCTTAACAGCTTCCGTCAGGAAAAAGACTCCGTTGACCTGCCGCTGGAAGCCAAAGCGGTGCTCGATTCAATGGTCAATATTGATGCCCAGCTCAATGAGCTGACCTTTAAAGAAGCGGAAATCTCCAAGCTCTTCACCAAAGCGCACCCGGCGTACCGTACGCTGCTGGAAAAACGCCGCGTGCTGGAAGATGAGAAAAACCGACTCAATACCCGCGTTACCGCGATGCCAAAGACCCAGCAGGAGATTGTGCGTCTGACCCGCGACGTGGAGTCCGGTCAGCAGGTCTATATGCAGCTGTTGAATAAGCAGCAGGAACTGCAGATCACCGAGGCCAGTACCGTTGGCGATGTGCGTATTGTTGACCCGGCGATTACTCAGCCTGGCGTACTCAAGCCGAAGAAAGCGCTGATTATTCTGGGCAGCATTATTCTCGGCCTGATGCTGTCGATTGTTGGCGCGCTGCTGCGTTCCCTGTTCAACCGCGGTATCGAAAGTCCGCAGGTGCTGGAAGAGAACGGCATCAGCGTCTATGCCAGCATCCCGCTGTCCGAATGGCAAAAATCGCGTGACAGCGTCAAAACCGTCAAGGGCATTAAACGTTACAAACAGAGCCAGCTGCTGGCGGCGGGTAACCCGACCGATCTTGCTATCGAAGCGATTCGTAGCCTGCGTACCAGTCTGCACTTCGCCATGATGCAGGCGCGAAACAACGTCCTTATGATGACAGGGGTTAGCCCGTCGATTGGTAAAACCTTTGTGTGTGCCAACCTGGCGGCGGTGATTAGCCAGACCAACAAGCGCGTGCTGCTGATCGACTGTGATATGCGTAAAGGCTATACCCACGAACTGCTCGGCACCACCAACAGCAACGGGTTGTCGGAAGTGCTGGTGGGCAAAGGGGATATTTCTGCCGCGGCCAAACCGACCTCTATCAGCAACTTCGACCTGGTGCCGCGTGGACAGGTGCCGCCGAATCCGTCCGAGCTGCTGATGAGCGCCCGCTTTGGCGAGCTGATCGAGTGGGCCAGCAAAAACTACGATCTGGTACTGATCGATACCCCGCCAATCCTGGCTGTGACCGATGCCGCCGTTGTGGGTCGCCATGCCGGTACTACGCTGATGGTGGCACGCTACGCCGTGAACACCCTGAAAGAGGTGGAAACCAGCCTGAGCCGCTTTGAGCAGAACGGTATCGACGTGAAAGGGGTGATCCTCAACTCCATCTTCCGCCGCGCCACCGGTTACCAGGATTACGGCTACTACGAGTACGAGTACAAGTCAGATTCTAAATAACGATTAACCCCCCATGCTGACCTGTTCCCGCTCTTCTGAGCGGAGAGGTTCGGGTGGAGGGAACATACTGCCTTCGGGGAATACAATGACTAACGATCGTCCGCTCATCTCTATTTATATGCCCACCTGGAATCGCCAGCAGCTGGCCATTCGCGCCATTAAGTCCGTGCTGCGCCAGGATTATACAAACTGGGAAATGATTATTGTCGATGACTGTTCCTCGTCTTTTGAACAGTTGCAGCAATATGTGGTCGAGCTGAATGACCCAAGAGTCAGCTATACCCGCAACGCCTTTAATTCCGGTGCCTGTGCGGTGCGCAACCAGGCGATTTTGCAGGCGAAAGGCCAGTTTATTACCGGTATTGACGATGACGATGAGTGGACGCCGAACCGGCTGTCGATTTTTCTTGAGCACAAGAGACAGCTGGTTACCCATGCGTTTCTCTACGCCAATGACTATGTCTGTGAAGGGGAGGTTTACGCGCAGCCAGCCAGCCTGCCACTCTATCAGAAGTCGCCGTATTCACGCACGCTCTTCTATAAGCGCAATATTATCGGCAACCAGGTGTTTACCTGGGCCTGGCGTTTTAAAGAGTGCTTGTTCGATACGGAACTGAAGGCGGCCCAGGACTACGATATTTTCCTGCGTATGGTGGTGGAGTTTGGCAAACCCTGGAAAGTGGAAGAGGCCACGCAGATCCTGCACATCAATCACGGCGAGATGCAGATCACCTCGTCACCGAAAAAGTTTTCCGGCTACTTCCATTTTTACCGTAAGCATAAAGATAAGTTCGATCGAGCCAGCAAAAAGTATCAGCTCTTCACGCTGTACCAGATCCGCAATAAGCGCATGAACTGGCGCACGCTGCTGACGCTGTTTTCTGTGCGTAACGGCAAACGCCTCGCCGACGGGCTGCGGGGGAAATAATGCTGCTGGAAGATCTGCGTTCAAACAGCTGGAGCCTGCGACCCTGCATGATGGTGGTCTCCTACCGTATCGCCCATTTTTGTTCAGTGTGGCGTAAAAAACACGCCATCAACAATCTGTGGGCCGCGCCGGTGCTGGTGCTCTACCGCATTATCACCGAATGCATATTCGGCTATGAGATTCAGGCTGCGGCGTTCATTGGCCGTCGCTTCACCATCCATCATGGCTACGGGATCGTTATCAATAAAAATGTGGTGGCCGGGGATGACTTCACTATTCGCCACGGCGTCACTATCGGTAACAAAAGCGCGGAGAACCTGCGCTGTCCGGTTATCGGTAACTGCGTCGAGCTTGGCGTTAACGCCATCCTGATCGGTGATATCTGCATTGGTAATAACGTGACCATCGGCGCCGGGAGCGTAGTGCTGGACAGCGTTCCGGATAACGCGCTGGTGGTGGGCGAAAAAGCGCGAGTAAAGGTTATCAAATGAATATTCTGCAATTTAACGTCCGCCTCGCCGAAGGCGGTGCAGCGGGCGTGGCGCTGGATCTCCACCAGCGGGCGTTACAGCAGGGGCTGCAGTCGCGCTTCGTGTATGGCTATGGCAAAGGCGGTAAAAAAAGCGTCAGTCACGACAACTATCAGGAGGTCATCAAGCAGACGCCAGGATGGACCTCCATCGCCAATCTGGCACTTTTCCGCCTGTTTAACCGCGATGTTTTTGGCAACCTGAATAATTTGTACCGTACGGTAACCCGCACGCCGGGCCCGGTGGTTCTGCACTTTCACGTCCTGCACAGCTACTGGTTAAACCTGGAAGAGGTGGTGACGTTCTGCCTGAAGGTGAAGACCCATAAGCCGGAAGTGACCTTTGTCTGGACCCTCCACGATCACTGGAGCGTCACCGGCCGCTGTGCCTTCCTTGACGGCTGCGAAGGCTGGAAGAACAACTGTCAGAAATGCCCGACCTTAACCAACTATCCGCCGGTGAAAGTGGACAGGGCGCATAACCTGGTTGACCGCAAGCGCGAACTGTTTCGCGCCATGTTGGCACTGGGCTGCCGCTTTATCTCCCCCAGCCAGCACGTGGCCGATGCGTTTAACAGCCTTTACGGTGCCGGGCAGTGCCGCATTATTAATAACGGTATCGATGTGGCGACAGAGGCCATTTTAGCCGACCTGCCGCCGGTCACCGCCGATGCCGCACGGCCGAAGATTGCCGTGGTGGCACACGATCTGCGCTACGACGGGAAAACCAATCAGCAGCTGGTGCGCGATATTATTGCGCTTGGTGACAAGGTCGAGGTGCATACCTTCGGTAAGTCATCGCCTTTCAATGCACCTAACGTGGTTAATCACGGTTTTCTCACCGACAAACGCCAACTGATGAGCGAGCTGAACCAGCTTGATGCGCTGCTGTTCAGTTCCCGGGTGGATAACTACCCGCTGATCCTGTGCGAAGCCCTGTCCATCGGCGTGCCGGTGCTGGCCACCCACAGCGATGCGGCGCGGGAAGTGCTGCAAAAATCCGGCGGAAAAACCTTTAGCGAGCAGGCGATCCTGCCGCTGGTGCAGTGCCCGAAGGCCGAAATCGCTGAGGCGGTGTTTGGTACTTCTCTGGACGCTTTCCGTGCGCGCAGCCGCGAAGCCTACAGCGGTAAACAGATGCTGGAGGAGTATGTCTCGTTCTATCAGAATCTGTAGCTATCTGGCGCTGCCGCTGATTTATCTGCTGGTCAACGTCAAGCTGGCCCAGCTTGGCGAAAGCTTCCCGATAACCGTTGTGACCTTCCTGCCGCTGCTGCTGCTGCTGTATGTGGACAAGATAAACCTTAAAAAGCTGATGATTGCGCTGGGGGTTGGGGCAGGGCTGACGGTGTTCAACTATATTTTCGGGACCTTGCTTAACGCCGGAAAGTATGTCACCTCAACGCTGCTGTTTATCTATCTGGTGATCATCATCGGCATGGTGTGGAGCATCCGCTTTAAGACGATTTCGCCCCATAACCACCGTAAGCTTTTGCGCTTCTTCTATCTGGTGGTCGGGTTTATCGTGCTGCTGGCGGCCCTGGAGATGGCGCAGATTATCCTCACCGGCGGCAGCAGTCTGATGGAGATAATTTCGAAATATCTGATTTACAGTAATAGCTATGTACTGAATTTCATAAAGTTCGGCGGCAAGCGTACTACCGCCATGTATTTCGAGCCAGCGTTCTTTGCTCTGGCACTAATCTCAATTTGGCTCTGCATCAAACAGTTCGGTATCAAAACCCCGAAGACCGATGCTATGATTCTGGCAGGGATAGTTCTTTCGGGGTCGTTTTCCGGGGTAATGACATTTATCCTGTTTTACCTCCTCGAATGGGCTTTTCAGTATTTGAACAAGGATGCAATAAGAAAAAGACTACCTCTGGCCATTATATCCTTGACCGCATTTATGGTGGGGTTGCTTTTCGCTTTCCCTTATATTGCGACGCGTATAGGAGACCTCGGGACTGAGGGATCGTCATCATATTATCGAATCATCGGGCCGCTGGTGATGGTCGGTTATTCGCTAACGCATATTGATGGCATGGTACGGTTTGGCTCTCTTTACGAATATGTCGCATCATTCGGAATCTTTAACGGTGCGGACGTCGGAAAAACCATAGACAATGGACTCTATCTGCTGATCATCTATTTTTCATGGTTTGCGGTGATATTGACACTATGGTACCTGTTTAAAGTGGGCCGAATGACAATTAATGCATTTGGCAATAACCAGAACTTCGGTGTGCAGTTGTACCTTTTTACCCCAGTGTCGCTGTTTTTTACGGGGTCAATTTTTAGCCCGGAATATGCTTTCTTAATTGTGTGTCCGTTTATTTTCCGCAAAGCGTTAAATATAACCGGAAATGGATAAGGTGGGTTTAAAAATGTTGCTGACTGTTATTACCGTAGCGTTTCGAAATTATGACGGCGTGGTGAAAACTTGGCAGTCGCTGCAGCAGCTGGCACGCGCTACCAACATCACGTTTGAGTGGGTTGTCGTTGACGGAGGTTCTCAGGACGGCACCGCTGAATTCCTGGAAAACCTTAACGGACAGTACCATTTACGCTATGTCAGTGAGAGCGATAACGGTTTGTATGATGCCATGAATAAGGGTATCGCAATGGCCCGTGGCCGTTTCGCTATCTTCCTTAATTCCGGTGACATCTTCCACGCCGACGTCGCGGCGTTCGCCCGCCAGCTGGCGGAGAAAAAAGATGATGCCATGTATATCGGCGACGCGCTGCTGGACTTTGGCGACGGTAATAAAGTCCGACGTAGTGCAAAAAATGGCTGGTATATCTATCACAGCCTGCCAGCCAGCCATCAGGCGATCTTTTTCCCGGTGAACGGATTGAAAAATAATCCTTACGATCTGCAGTATCGCGTGTCATCGGATTATGCTCTGGCCGCAAAAATGTATAAGTCAGGGTATGGATTTAATCGTATTAAATGCCTGGTATCAGAATTCTCGATGGGTGGCGTGTCAACCTCTAATAATCTTGAATTGTGCCGTGATGCCAGAAATGTACAGCGAAAAATATTAAGAGTGCCGGGTTTTTGGGCCGAGCTGTCATATCAACTGCGCATGCGGACAACCGGTAAGACAAAAGCCTTATATAACAAAGCATAAAGCCGGGTATAAGGAAGAACTATGCAAGAACTAAACGGATTCACCGTGCCAAAAGGCTTCCGGGGAGCGGGTGCAATTAAGGTTCAGCTGTGGTGGGCGGTACAGGCAACATTATTTGCCTGGTCGCCGCAGGTATTGTACCGCTGGCGTGCTTCCTTATTACGCTTATTTGGAGCGCGAATTGGTAAAGGTGTGGTAATTCGCCCTTCGGTACAGATTACCTACCCCTGGAAATTAACCATCGGGGATTATGCCTGGGTCGGTGATGACGCGGTGCTCTATACCCTCGGTGAGATAACCATCGGTGCGAACGCGGTGGTATCGCAGAAGTGTTATCTGTGTACCGGCAGTCACGATTACCAGAGTGCGCACTTTGATATTCATTCGATGCCAATTGTGATTGGCGAGAAATGCTGGCTGGCAACGGATGTGTTCGTTGCTGCAGGCGTAACGATCGGCGACGGCACCGTTGTTGGTGCACGAAGCAGCGTTTTTAAACCGCTACCGGCAAATGTGATTTGCCGTGGCAACCCCGCAGTGGTGATACGCGAACGCGTAGAAACTGAATAATTTCTGATAAGTACAGAGGAATATAATCATGACTAAAGTCGCTCTCATCACCGGCGTAACCGGGCAGGATGGTTCTTATCTGGCTGAACTTCTGCTGGAGAAAGGCTACGAAGTTCACGGTATCAAGCGTCGCGCTTCCTCCTTTAATACCGAGCGCGTGGATCATATCTACCAGGATCCGCACAGCAGCAACCCGAAATTCCATCTTCACTACGGCGATCTGACCGACTCATCCAACCTGACCCGCATCCTGCAGGAAGTGCAGCCGGATGAAGTCTACAACCTGGGTGCGATGAGCCACGTTGCCGTCTCCTTCGAATCTCCGGAATACACCGCCGATGTAGATGCGATGGGTACGCTGCGTCTGCTGGAAGCGATTCGCTTCCTGGGCCTGGAAAAGAAAACCCGTTTCTATCAGGCATCCACTTCCGAGCTTTATGGTCTGGTGCAGGAAATCCCGCAGAAAGAGACCACGCCGTTCTATCCGCGCTCTCCGTACGCGGTTGCCAAACTGTACGCCTACTGGATCACCGTTAACTACCGTGAATCCTACGGCATGTACGCCTGTAACGGCATTCTGTTCAACCACGAGTCTCCGCGTCGTGGCGAAACCTTCGTGACCCGAAAAATCACCCGCGCTATCGCCAATATCGCCCAGGGCCTGGAGAAGTGCCTGTACCTCGGCAATATGGACTCTCTGCGCGACTGGGGCCACGCCAAAGACTACGTGAAAATGCAGTGGATGATGCTGCAGCAGGAGCAGCCGGAAGACTTTGTTATCGCTACCGGCGTGCAGTACTCCGTGCGTCAGTTCGTCGAAATGGCGGCGGCTCAGCTGGGTATCAAACTGCGCTTTGAAGGCACCGGCGTGGAAGAGAAAGGCATCGTGGTATCCGTTACCGGTCATGACGCGCCCGGCGTGCAGCCTGGTGATGTGATGGTTGCCGTTGACCCACGTTACTTCCGTCCGGCGGAAGTGGAAACCCTGCTGGGCGACCCGAGCAAAGCACACGAAAAACTGGGATGGAAACCGGAAATTACGCTGCAGGAGATGGTCTCCGAGATGGTAGCAAAAGATCTGGAAGCGGCGAAAAAACACTCGCTGCTTAAGTCTCACGGTTATGAGGTTGCCATCGCGCTGGAGTCCTGAGCATGAGCAAACAACGTATTTTTGTGGCCGGTCACCGCGGGATGGTGGGATCGGCCATCGCCAGACAGCTTGAACAACGCGGCGACGTGGAGCTGGTGCTCCGCAGCCGCGACGAGTTGAACCTGCTGGACAGCAAAGCGGTAAATGATTTTTTTGCCGCCGAACGACTCGATCAGGTCTATCTGGCGGCGGCAAAAGTGGGCGGTATTGTGGCGAACAATACTTACCCGGCCGACTTCATCTTCGAAAACATGATGATCGAGAGCAACATCATTCACGCTGCGCATATGCACAACGTTAATAAGCTGCTGTTCCTCGGTTCATCCTGCATCTATCCGAAGATGGCGAAGCAGCCGATTGCCGAGAGCGAACTGTTGCAGGGCACGCTTGAAGCCACCAATGAGCCCTATGCGATTGCCAAGATTGCCGGGATCAAGCTGTGCGAATCCTGGAACCGTCAGTACGGTCGTGATTACCGTTCGGTGATGCCGACCAATCTGTACGGTCCGCATGACAACTTCCACCCGAGCAACTCGCACGTGATCCCGGCGCTGCTGCGTCGCTTTCACGAAGCGACAGAGCAGAACACCCCGGATGTGGTGGTCTGGGGCAGCGGCACGCCGATGCGCGAATTCCTGCACGTCGACGATATGGCTGCGGCCAGCATTCATGTGATGGAACTGGATGCTGAGGTCTGGCAGGCCAATACCGAGCCGATGTTGTCGCATATCAATGTCGGTACCGGCGTAGACTGCACCATCCGCGAGCTGGCGCAGACTATCGCGCAGGTGGTGGGCTACAAAGGTCGTGTGGTGTTTGACGCCACCAAACCTGACGGTACGCCGCGCAAGCTGCTGGACGTGACCCGTCTCCACCAGCTTGGCTGGTATCACGAGGTGGGGCTGGAGCAGGGCCTGGCCAGTACTTACCAGTGGTTCCTGGAAAATCAGCACCGGTTCCGGGGGTAAGCGCATGTTCCTCAGTCATGAAGACTTTGCCACCATTGTCCGTTCCACGCCGCTGATCTCTATCGATCTGCTGGTGGAGAACGAGGCGGGAGAGTTTCTGCTCGGTAAACGCAATAACCGTCCTGCTCAGGGCCTGTGGTTTGTACCCGGTGGCCGGGTGCAGAAGGATGAAACGCTGGCAGACGCCTTTATGCGTCTGACCGGGGCGGAGCTGGGCGTGCACCTGCCGATGTCGGCAGGTGAGTTCTACGGCGTCTGGCAGCACTTCTATGACGACAACTTCTCGGGGACGGATTTCTCCACGCACTATATCGTGCTGGGGTTCCGTCTGCGGGTTGAGGCCTGCAGCCTGGCACTGCCGGTCGAGCAGCATAACGACTACTGCTGGCTGACGCCGGACGCGCTGCTGGCCCGCGACAATGTGCACGACAACAGTCGCGCCTATTTTCTCGCTGAGCGTCAGGACGGAGTACCGGGCCTATGAAAATCCTGGTCTACGGCATCAACTACTCGCCGGAACTGACCGGTATCGGTAAGTACACCGGCGAGATGGTGGAGTGGATGGCCCGTCAGGGCCATGAAGTACGGGTGATTACTGCCCCGCCGTATTATCCCCAGTGGAAAGTCGGGGAACAGTATTCTGCCTGGCGTTATCGCCGGGAGCAGGGGGCTGCCACCGTCTGGCGCTGCCCGCTGTATGTACCGAAGCAGCCGTCAACGCTGAAGCGTCTGATGCATCTCGGTAGCTTTGCCCTCAGCAGCTTTTTCCCGCTGATGGCCCAGCGCCGCTGGAAGCCGGAGCGCATTATCGGCGTGGTACCAACCCTGTTTTGTACGCCGGGCATGCGTCTGCTGGCGAAACTGTCCGGTGCGCGCACGCTGTTACACATCCAGGACTATGAAGTGGATGCGATGCTTGGCCTCGGCATGGCCGGTGGCAAGAGCGGCAAGGTTGCTCGCCTGGCATCGGCCTTTGAGCGTAGCGGTCTGCAAAACGTCGATAACGTCTCAACGATTTCACGCTCAATGATGGATAAAGCGCGTGAGAAGGGCGTGGCGGAACAGAAGGTGATCTTCTTCCCTAACTGGTCAGAAGTGGCCCGTTTTCGCGACGTTGATGCGGCGGACGTCGCCGCGCTGCGCACCTCGCTCGGGCTGGATAATGCGCAAAAAATTATTCTCTATTCCGGCAACATCGGCGAGAAGCAGGGGCTGGAAAATGTGATTGCTGCAGCCGATGCCCTGCGCGATCGCGCCTGGACCTTCGTTATCGTCGGTCAGGGTGGTGGTAAGGCCCGGCTGGAAAAGCTGGCGGCTGAAAAACAGTTAGACAACGTTAAATTTTTCCCGCTGCAGGCTTATGAAGCTCTGCCTGCGCTGCTGAAGATGGCCGATTGCCATCTGGTTATCCAGAAACGTGGCGCGGCGGATGCGGTGCTGCCATCGAAGTTAACCAACATTCTTGCCGTAGGCGGGAATGCTGTGATTACCGCAGAGGCGGATACGGAGCTGGGCCAGCTGTGCACCAGCCTGCCGGGTATCGCTGTTTGCGTGGAGCCGGAGCATGTTCCGGCGCTGGTGACGGGCATTGAACAGGCCCTGGCGCTGCCGAAAGTCAACGACATTGCGCGCGAATATGCTGAGCGCACGCTCGAGAAAGAGAGCGTGTTAAGCCAATTTATTGCTGATATTCGGGGTTAAAAAAATGAGTCAATCACAGCTTTATCCGGTAGTGATGGCGGGTGGCTCCGGTAGCCGTCTGTGGCCGCTGTCGCGCGTGCTTTACCCCAAACAGTTCCTCTGCCTGAAAGGGGAGCAGACCATGCTGCAGGCGACCGTTTCGCGCCTGCACGGCGTGCACTGTGAAAGCCCGGTGGTGATCTGTAACGAACAGCACCGTTTTATCGTGGCCGAGCAGCTGCGCCAGCTGAATAAGCTGACGGAAAATATCATCCTGGAGCCGGCGGGGCGCAACACCGCCCCGGCGATCGCCCTTGCGGCGCTGGCGGCAAAACGCAATGCCCCGCACGGGGACCCGCTGCTGCTGGTGCTGGCGGCCGACCACGTTATTCAGAATGAAGAGGCTTTCCGCCAGGCCGTCCGCGATGCGATTCCGTTTGCTGAAAGCGGCAAGCTGGTGACTTTCGGTATCGTGCCGGATCAGCCGGAAACCGGCTACGGCTATATTCGTCGCGGCGCAGTCACGCCGGGCGACAAAGACGCGGTGGCCTTTGACGTCGCCCAGTTTGTCGAAAAACCGAATCAGGAAACCGCCCAGGCCTATGTTGCCAGCGGTGAATACTACTGGAACAGCGGCATGTTCCTGTTCCGCGCCGGTCGTTTTATCGAGGAGCTGCGCAAATTCCGCCCGGATATCCTTGATGCCTGCGAGAAGGCAATGAACGTGGTCGACCCGGATCTCGATTTTATCCGCGTAGATGAAGAGGCATTTCTGGCCTGCCCGGAAGAGTCCATCGACTACGCGGTGATGGAACAGACGGCGGATGCCGTGGTGGTGCCAATGGATGCGGGCTGGAGCGACGTTGGCTCGTGGTCTTCCCTCTGGGAGATCAGCGCCCATACGCCGGAAGGCAATGTCCACCACGGGGATGTCATCAGCCACAACACGGAAAACAGCTATGTGTACGCCGAGTCTGGCCTGGTGACTACCGTCGGGGTGAAAGACCTGGTGGTGGTGCAGACCAAAGATGCGGTGCTGATTGCTGACCGCGCAGCGGTGCAGGACGTGAAAAAAGTGGTGGAGAAAATCAAAGCAGATGGCCGTCATGAACACCATATTCATCGCGAAGTTTACCGACCGTGGGGGAAATATGACTCCATTGATGCGGGCGATCGCTACCAGGTAAAACGCATTAGCGTGAAGGCCGGCGAAGGCCTCTCCCTGCAGATGCATCACCACCGGGCCGAGCACTGGATCGTGGTCGCCGGTACCGCCAAAGTGACCATCGACGGCGAGATTAAGCTGATTGGTGAAAACGAATCGGTCTATATCCCGCTCGGTGCGCGCCACTGCCTGGAGAACCCGGGGAAAATTCCGCTCGACCTGATCGAAGTCCGTTCCGGCGCCTATCTGGAAGAGGACGACATTGTGCGGTTTGAGGATCGCTACGGGCGCATTTGACCCCTGACGAATACCAATAATGGACTGGCCTGCCGGGCAGGCCCTGGCTGACTGTTGCCTGAAGAAGGGTAAAAGATGAGCAAATTAACCTGTTTTAAAGCCTACGACATTCGCGGCAAGCTTGGCGAAGAGTTAAATGAAGATATCGCCTGGCGTATCGGCCGTGCCTACGGTGAGTACCTGAAGCCGAAAACTATCGTGCTGGGCGGCGACGTGCGTCTGACCAGTGAATCGCTGAAGCTGGCGCTGGCTAAAGGCCTGCGCGATGCGGGCGTTGACGTACTGGATATCGGACTTTCCGGCACCGAGGAGATTTACTTCGCCACCTTCCACCTTGGCGTGGACGGTGGCATAGAAGTAACCGCCAGCCACAACCCGATGGATTACAACGGCATGAAGCTGGTGCGCGAAGGCGCGCGTCCGATCAGCGGCGATACCGGCCTGCGTGACGTGCAGCGCCTGGCGCAAGCCAATGATTTCCCGCCGGTAGACGAGGCCCGTCGCGGCAGCTACCAGAGAATCAACCTGCAGGATGCCTATATTGACCACCTGCTGGGCTATATCAACACGGCTAATCTGAAGCCGCTGAAGCTGGTTATCAACTCCGGCAACGGTGCCGCAGGCCCGGTGATTGATGCGATTGAAGCCCGTTTCCGGGCTCTGAAGGTCCCAGTGACCTTTATCAAGGTTCACAACACGCCGGACGGCAACTTCCCTAACGGTATTCCTAACCCGCTGCTGCCTGAGTGCCGGGACGATACCCGCAATGCGGTGATTGAGCACGGTGCGGATATGGGGATCGCCTTTGACGGTGATTTCGACCGCTGCTTCCTATTTGATGAACGCGGACAGTTTATCGAGGGCTACTACATTGTAGGCCTGCTGGCCGAGGCATTCCTCGAAAAACATCCGGGCGCGAAGATTATTCATGATCCGCGTCTCTCCTGGAACACTGTCGATGTGGTCAGCCGCGCCGGCGGCACGCCGGTGATGTCGAAAACCGGTCATGCCTTTATCAAAGAGCGGATGCGCGCCGAGGATGCTATCTACGGCGGCGAAATGAGCGCCCATCACTATTTCCGCGATTTCGCCTACTGCGACAGCGGCATGATCCCCTGGCTGCTGGTGACCGAGCTGCTGTGTCTGAAAGGTAAATCGCTGGGCGAACTGGTTCGCGACCGGATGGCGGCGTTCCCGGCAAGCGGCGAGATTAATAGCAAACTTGCGGAGCCGGTCAGCGCCATTGCCCGCGTTGAGGGGCACTTTGCCCCCAACGCGCTGGAGGTCGATCGCACCGACGGCATCAGCGTGGCCTTTGCCGACTGGCGCTTCAACCTGCGTTCTTCCAATACCGAGCCCGTGGTGCGACTGAATGTGGAATCGCGCGGCGACGTTCCGCTGATGGAAGCACGAACACAGGCCATTCTGGCGTTACTGAATCAGTAAGCGGCACCCCTCCCATGCCTGGGAGGGGATAACCCTCTGACTCGACGCGGAATTTAACGGGAAAAACGATGACAACTCTAACAAAGCGCAAACGAGCTAAAACGAATGCATCGTTAATTTCAATGGTGCAGCGATTCTCCGATATCACCATTATGTTCGGTGTACTCTGGGTAATCTGTAAGCTCTGGGCACTGCCATTTTTCTATATTTATCTGCTGATGGCGCTGATTACGCTGGTGGTCTTTCAGATGATCGGCGGCATCACCGATTTCTATCGCTCCTGGCGCGGCATTAAAATCACCACCGAACTGCTGCTGCTTCTGCAGAACTGGACGCTGAGCCTGATCTTTAGCGCTGGTCTGATGGCGTTTCATGACGAGTTCAACAATAGCACCAGCCTGTGGCTCGCCTGGTATCTGCTGGCGGGCTTCGGCATGATTGCCTGCCGCACCTTTATCCGTCTTGGGGCGGGCTGGCTGCGTCATCATGGCTATAACACCCGTCGGGTGGCGGTTGCCGGAGATCAGCCGGTGGGGCAGGCGCTGCTGGACAGCTTCCGCGAGGAGCCCTGGCTGGGCTTTGACGTGGTTGGCGTTTATAACGATCCTAAACCGGGCGGCGTCAGCAATGACTGGGCGGGAAACCTTGAACAACTGGTCGAAGATGCGCGTGCCGGCAAAATTCACAATATCTATATCGCCATGTCAATGCAGGACGAATCCTGCATCCGCAGGCTGGTAAGCAATCTGGCGGATACCACCTGTTCGGTGATCCTGATCCCGGATGTCTTTACCTTCAATGTTCTCCATTCCCGTATTGAAGAGGTGAATGGTGTGCCTATCGTACCTCTGTACGATACGCCGTTGTCCGGGATTAACCGCGTGCTGAAACGGCTTGAGGATATTGTCCTGGCGGCGATGATCCTGCTGCTAATCTCCCCGGTCCTCTGCTGTATTTCTCTGGCGGTAAAATTCACTTCGCCGGGGCCGATTATCTTCCGCCAGCGCCGCTATGGCATGGACGGTAAGTCGATAATGGTCTGGAAATTCCGCTCCATGAAGGTGATGGAGAACGACAAGGTCGTCACCCAGGCGACGCAAAATGACCCGCGCGTGACCCGTGTCGGTAACTTCCTGCGCCGTACCTCTCTTGATGAGCTGCCGCAGTTTATTAACGTCCTGACTGGTGGCATGTCGATTGTCGGCCCGCGCCCTCATGCCGTGGCGCATAACGAGCAGTATCGCTCGCTTATTCAGGGCTACATGCTGCGTCATAAAGTGAAACCGGGAATTACCGGTTGGGCACAGATTAACGGCTGGCGCGGTGAGACCGACACGCTGGAAAAAATGGAAAAACGCGTTGAGTTTGACCTTGAGTACATCCGCGAGTGGAGTTTGTGGCTGGATATCAAGATTGTTTTTCTGACGGTATTTAAAGGCTTTGTTAATAAAGCGGCCTACTAAGCGAGCACACAGATGAGTCTGAGAGAGAAAACCATCAGCGGTGCCAGGTGGTCGGCCATGGCGACGGTGATTATCATCGGCCTTGGGCTGGTACAGATGACGGTGCTGGCACGGATTATCGATAATCACCAGTTCGGTCTGCTGACCGTATCGCTGGTGATTATCGCCCTTGCCGATACCCTGTCAGATTTTGGTATCGCTAACTCAATTATCCAGCGTAAAGAGATAAGCCACCTTGAACTGACCACTCTCTACTGGCTGAACGTGGGTCTGGGGCTGGTGGTCTGCGTGGTGATGTTTCTGCTGAGCGGCACTATCGCCGGGGTGTTACATAACCCGGATCTGGCGCCGCTGATCCAGACCCTGTCACTGGCGTTTGTGATGATCCCCCACGGGCAGCAGTTCCGCGCCCTGATGCAGAAAGAGCTGGAATTCAACAAGATCGGTATGATTGAAACCAGCTCCGTGCTGGCCGGTTTTACCTTTACCGTCGTCAGCGCGCAGTACTGGCCGCTGGCAATGACGGCGATCCTCGGTTATCTGGTCAACAGCGCCGTGCGTACGATCCTCTTTAGCTACGCCGGTCGGAAAATCTACCGTCCGGGGCTGCACTTCTCCCTAGGGTCCGTCGCGCCAAACCTGCGTTTCGGGGCCTGGCTGACGGCGGACAGCATTATCAACTATCTCAATACCAACCTGTCGACGCTGGTGCTGGCGCGTATCCTCGGGGCCAGCGTGGCCGGGGGTTACAACCTGGCCTATAACGTTGCGGTGGTGCCACCGATGAAACTGAACCCGATTATTACCCGGGTGCTATTTCCGGCCTTCGCCAAAATTCAGGACGATACAACTAAGCTGCGGGTCAATTTTTACAAGTTGCTGTCGGTGGTGGGAATTATCAACTTCCCGGCTTTGCTTGGCCTGATGGTTGTATCGAACAACTTTGTGCCGCTGGTCTTTGGCGAGAAGTGGAACAGCATTATCCCGATCCTGCAGCTGCTGTGTATCGTCGGCCTGCTGCGTTCGGTGGGCAACCCGATAGGCTCCCTGCTGATGGCAAAGGCCCGCGTGGATATCAGCTTTAAATTCAACGTCTTCAAAACCTTTCTGTTTGTTCCGGCAATTATTATCGGTGGGCAGACCGCAGGCGCGCTCGGCGTGACCCTCGGCTTCCTGCTGGTGCAGGTGATCAACACGATTCTGAGTTATTTCGTGATGATTAAACCGATCCTTGGCTCCAGCTATCGTCAGTACATCCTCAGCCTGTGGCTGCCGTTCTATCTCTCACTGCCGACGATTATTGTCAGTGCAGGATTAGGGGTTGCGCTGCAGGGGCATCTGCCGCTGGCAGCAATGCTGGCACTGCAAATATCGGCCGGCGTGCTGGCCTTTATGGTGATGATTGTGCTGTCGCGTAACGCGCTGGTGGTGGAGATGAAACGCCAGTTTTGCCGCAGTGAAAAAATGAAAACGCTGCTTCGGGCAGGTTGAGTATTTAAGAACCCCTTTAAGAGGTCATTATGAAATTATTAATTCTTGGCAACCATACCTGCGGTAACCGCGGCGATAGCGCCATTTTACGTGGGCTGCTGGATGCGATTGCCGCGCTTGAGCCTGACGCAGAAGTGGATGTGATGAGCCGCTATCCGGTGAGCTCATCCTGGCTGCTGAGTCGCCCGGTGATGGGCGACCCGCTCTATTCGCAAATGAAACAGCATAATAGTGCCGCCGGTATGATGGGGCGCGTGAAAAAAGTCCTGCGCCGTCGTTATCAGCACCAGGTGCTGCTCTCCCGCGTTACCGACAGCGGCAAGCTGCGCAATATTGCCATTGCGCAGGGCTTTACGGATTTTGTCCGTCTCCTGTCGGGCTATGATGCCATTATTCAGGTTGGGGGCTCTTTCTTTGTCGATCTGTATGGCGTTCCGCAGTTTGAGCATGCGCTCTGTACCTTTATGGCCAAAAAGCCGCTCTATATGGTCGGGCACAGCGTCGGGCCGTTCCAGGAACCGCAGTTTAATCAACTGGCCAACTATGTCTTTGGCCACTGTCATGCGCTGATCCTGCGCGAGTCCGTGAGCCTCGATCTGATGAAGCGCAGCGATATCGACACCTCGAAAGCCGAACACGGGGTGGATACCGCCTGGCTGGTTGCTCATCATAAGGACGATTTTGTCGCAGACTATCGTGTGCGGCACTGGCTTAACGTGATTGGGCAGCAAAAAACCGTTGCCATTACGCTGCGTGAACTGGCGCCTTTCGATAAGCGTCTCGGTACTACCCAGCAGGCCTATGAGCGGGCCTTTGCGGACGTGGTTAACCGCATCCTTGACAGCGGCTGGCAGGTGATCGCGCTGTCTACCTGTACCGGTATCGACAGCTATAACAAGGATGACCGGATGATCGCGCTGAATCTGCAGTCGTTGGTCAACGACCCGGCGCGTTATCACGTAGTGATGGATGAGCTGAACGATCTGGAAATGGGAAAAATCTTTGGCGCCTGCGATCTGACGGTCGGCACTCGCCTCCATTCGGCGATTATCTCCATGAACTTTGGTACGCCGGCGATTGCGATTAACTATGAGCACAAGTCGGCGGGCATTATGCAGCAGCTGGGGATCCCCGATATGGCGGTGGATATTCGCCATCTGCTGGACGGGAGCCTGGGGGCGAAAGTTGGCGATACCCTGGGACAGCTCCCGGCGGTACGTGAGCATGTGCAGCAGGCAGTTGCGGCAGAGCGCGAGATGGGCCTCAATATGGTGAAATCCGTTCTCCAGCGTATCAGGGAGGAGAAATGAAAGTCGGCTTCTTTCTGCTGAAATTCCCGCTTTCCTCGGAGACCTTTATCCTTAACCAGATTGTCGCCTTTATTGAGATGGGACATGAGGTCGAGATTGTTGCCCTGCATAAGGGCGACCTGACCAATACGCACGCCGCCTTTACCCAGTATGGACTGGCAGAAAAAACACGCTGGCTGCTGGACGAGCCTGAAGGTAAACGCGCGAAGTTTATGTTCCGTGCAGTCAACACCTTTAAAGGTCTGGGCCGTAGCACCACCTGGCGCGCACTTAACCTTGTGCGCTACGGTGGCGAGGCTCGCAACCTTATCCTCTCCACCATCTGCGCACGGGTGCCACAAGCGTATTGCGCGGATGTTTTTATCGCCCACTTTGGCCCGGCCGGCGTAAGCGCCGCCAAGCTGCGCGAACTCGGCGTCCTGCGCGGCAAGATTGCCACCGTTTTCCACGGTATCGACGTTTCCCATCGTGACGTACTGGATCACTACTCGCCGGAGTATCGCCAGCTGTTTGGTCGCGGTGACCTGATGCTGCCTGTCAGCGAACTCTGGGCCAGTCGGCTGCAGGCGATGGGCTGTCCAACAGAAAAAATCGTGGTCTCGCGGATGGGCGTCGATATTAACCGCTTTGCGCTGCGGCCGCTGAAAACGCCGGGCAGCACGCTGCAAATTATCTCCGTTGCCCGTCTGACCGAGAAAAAAGGGCTGCATGTGGCAATTGAAGCCTGTCGGCAGATGAAAGCCCGTGGGGTGAATTTTCACTACCGTATTCTGGGGATTGGACCGTGGGAGCGTCGGCTGCGCACGCTTATCGAACAGTATCAGCTGGAAGATGTGGTCGAAATGCCCGGCTTTAAGCCCAGTCATGAGGTAAAGGCGATGCTTGATGACGCCGATGTCTTCCTTCTGCCGTCGGTAACCGGTGCAGACGGTGATATGGAGGGGATCCCGGTGGCGCTGATGGAAGCGATGGCAGTGGGGATCCCGGTCGTTTCAACCGTACACAGCGGTATTCCGGAGCTTATCGACGCGGGTCGTTCCGGCTGGCTGGTGCCGGAAAATGACGCCCGGATGCTGGCGGAGAGGTTGAGCGCCTTTAGCCATCTTGCCGGGCAGGAGATCAAACCGGTCGTCCATCGTGCAAGGCAGAAGGTGGAAGCAGAATTTAATCAGCAGATTATCAACCGGCAGCTCGCCTCCCTCCTGCAAACGCTTTAAACGAGAGGTTGCATGCATATAAAACGACTTTCCAGGCGTTCCTTTCTTACGGCAGGCTCTGCGCTTGCTGCCATCCCCATCCTCTATTCTCCTGCCGTACGCGCCGTCGGGCGTAACGGCAGCACCGATATCCGTAGCCATCTCGCGGGCGATGACTGGGTTCAGGCCTTTCGTCAGGCCTTTGCCAGCGCCGATGTGGTGGAAGTTCCTGCCGGCGTGGTCTGCGAGAATATCAACACCGGTATTATCCTGCCGCCCGGCAAAACCCTGCTGGTGCACGGTGAAATCCGCGGTAACGGCAGAGGCCGTTTTGCCCTGCAGGACGACTGCAAAATTATCGGCGAGAAGGAGGGGAGTCTCTATAACATCCGCGTTGATGTTCGCGGCTCAAACTGTGTGATTCAGGGTATTGCCATGAGCGGCTACGGGCCGGTTACCCAGATATTTATCGGCGGTAAACACGAGCAGCCGGAGGTTATGCGCAACCTGCTGATCGACAATATCACCGTCACCAAAGCGAACTATGCCATTCTACGCCAGGGCTTTCATAACAAAGTGGACGGCGCACGCATCACCAACAGCCATTTCAGCTATCTCCAGGGCGATGCCATCGAGTGGAACGTGGCCATCAACGACCACAATATCATGATCTCTGACCACGTGATTGACCATATTGACTGTACCAATGGCAAGATTAACTGGGGCATTGGTATCGGGCTGGCGGGCAGCACTTACGACAATACCTACCCTGAAGACCAGGTGGTGAAGAACTTTGTCGTCGCCAATATTACCGGCAGCAACTGCCGCCAGTTGGTTCATGTTGAGAATGGGAAGCATTTTATTATTCGCAACGTGAAAGCCAAAAATATCACCCCGGATTTTAGTAAAAAAGCGGGTATTGACAATGCAACCGTGGCGATATACGGCTGTGATAACTTCGTTATTGATAATGTCGATATGGTAAACAGCGCCGGGATGCTAATTGGTTATGGCGTAATCAAAGGTAATTATCTGTCAATTCCGCAGAACTTCAGGCTAAACAATATACGCATGGATAACCGCTCTCTCGCTTATAAACTGCGTGGGATTCAGATTTCATCAGGTAACACCACCTCTTTTGTCTCAATTACCAACCTCGATCTTCAGCGTGCTTCGCTGGAGCTGCACAACAAACCTCAGCACCTTTTTCTGAGAAATATCAATATAATGCAGGATGCCGACCGCGGACCTGCTCTGGCGATGAAATTTGACCTGCGCAAGGATGTTCGCGGCAAATTTATGGCTCGCCAGGACACGCTGTTGTCGCTGGCAAACATAAAAGCTGTTAATGAAAATGGGGTGAGTTCGGTGGATATCGACCGGGTGGATCAGCAGGTTGTTAATGTGGACAAGCTCAATTTCCGTTTGCCATAATGCCTGACTGCATGGCAGTTTTTCACATCATCTGTTGATGGGCCTTACCGTTTTGCTGCTGGATATCGCCAGGCAAAAGGTTATAATTCTCTGCATCTGAGACATTTATCGTTCATCGTCATTTTGCTGTTTCATTGGTTACAGCTAGACCAGGTTAAGTAAGTTTTTATGAAAAAAAAGGTTCTTTACATTGGTGCATCGGGGTTTGTCGGAACCCGATTGATTGAAACTTCATCTGCTGACTTTATCATCAGTAACCTGGACAAACAGCAAAGCCATTTTTATCCTGAGCTGACTAAAATCGGCGATGTGCGGGACCCTGCATCTCTTGATGAGGCAATGGCAGGAATCGATACCGTTGTATTGCTGGCTGCTGAGCACCGTGATGACGTTAGTCCGACATCGTTGTACTACGATGTTAACGTCGAAGGTACACGCAACGTCCTTGCCGCAATGGATAAAAACGGTGTTCGCAACATTATCTTCACCAGTTCTGTTGCTGTTTATGGGCTAAATAAGAGCAATCCTGATGAGACCCACCCCCACGATCCTTTCAATCACTACGGTAAAAGTAAGTGGCAGGCAGAGGAAGTGCTCAGAGCCTGGTACGAAGACATACCGAATGAGCGCTCGCTGACGATTATTCGCCCTACGGTCATCTTTGGGGAAAGAAACCGTGGCAATGTCTATAATTTGCTCAGGCAAATTGCCAGCGGCCGTTTTGCTATGGTTGGGGCAGGCACCAATACTAAGTCGATGGCTTATGTGGGCAATGTCGTTGAGCTTATTAAGTTCAGGCTCTCTCACTGTCAGCCCGGATACGAAGTCTTCAATTACGTTGATAAACCCGATCTTGATATGAACCAACTGGTTGGCGAGGTGGAGCGTAGTCTGAACAAGAGAATACCTGCTATCCATCTGCCTTATGCTGTGGGGATGCTTGGTGGTTATAGCTTTGATATTCTGAGTAAAATTACGCGAAAAAAATATGCCGTTAGCGCAGTTCGCGTAAAAAAATTCTGCGCAACCACGCAGTTTGATGCAGCAAAGGTGCATCAGTCAGGATTTATTGCCCCCTATAGCCTCTATCAGGGACTGGATCGTACGCTGCAGTACGAATTTGTTCATGAGCAAAAAGATGGTATCACTTTTGTTTCGGAGTGATGTCCCAGTCGCTGGGGATAGATTAAGATAAGGTAATTCGGAAATTGCGTCGTCTGTAAGGCCAGTGGAGTGATTTCCGACTTCTCCGACCCAAAATTGTCGGATGATGGAGTGTAGTGTTGTGCGGTAGGTGCCGCATGTGTTTATACTTCATCAACCATTAAACAGGTGAAAGAGATAATGCTTAATTTGAAAGCAGTTATTCCGGTAGCAGGACTTGGGATGCATATGTTGCCCGCCACCAAGGCTATCCCCAAAGAGATGCTGCCGATCGTCGACAAGCCCATGATTCAGTACATCGTCGATGAAATTGTTGCTGCAGGGATCAAAGAAATCGTTCTGGTTACTCACTCCTCCAAAAATGCGGTTGAGAACCACTTTGACACATCCTACGAACTGGAAGCACTGCTTGAGCAACGCGTTAAGCGCCAGCTGCTTGCCGAAGTTCAGTCTATTTGCCCGCCGGGCGTGACCATTATGAACGTCCGTCAGGCTCAACCGCTCGGCCTCGGCCACTCCATTCTCTGTGCGCGTCCGATTGTCGGCGACAATCCTTTTGTGGTGGTGCTTCCTGATATCGTCCTGGATTCTGCCAGTGCCGATCCGCTGCGCTACAACCTGGCCGCTATGGTAGCGCGCTTTACTGAAACTGGCCGCAGCCAGGTACTGGCAAAACGCATGACAGGCGACCTGTCTGAATACTCGGTGATTCAGACTAAAGAACCGCTGGACAGCGAAGGTAAAGTTAGTCGTATTACTAACTTCGTTGAGAAACCGGATCAGCCGCAGGTGTCAGACTCCGATTTGATGGCGGTAGGGCGCTATGTGCTTTCTGCCGATATATGGCACGAGCTGGAACAAACCGAGCCGGGTGCATGGGATCGTATTCAGTTGACTGATGCCATCGCCAAACTGGGCGAGAAACAGTCAGTTGATGCAATGCTGATGACCGGCGACAGCTACGACTGTGGCAAGAAAATGGGCTATATGCAGGCGTTTGTTCAGTACGGGCTGCGGAATTTGAAGGAAGGGCAGAAGTTTCGCCAGAGCATTCAGAAACTGTTAGTGAACGACTGATTACTTTGCCTTTAAGAAACGGCAACCCACATTCTGAGCAGATGCAAATTGCCAAAGCGGGGTTGCCGTTTTTGTTTAATATTTATCAATTATAACAAAAGGTTGATTGTTTTTTTTTGAACGGTCTTTTAACATTCTGTGCTTGTCTCAGCCAGCGTTTAGGACGAGAATTATTGTAAGTTATACATCTGCCCTGTTGGCTGTGTTTGTCGTGATCCTGACCGTAGTATTTGAAACATATAATCTTTGTTCAGTGCACTGGTAGCTGTGAAGCCAGGGGCGGTAGCGTGCCTATTTCTTAAACCGCACTATACGGCCGGCATTCGTAAGTGAGTATTTCCAGAATATTAAATGAATGGATATTGTGAAAATTCTTGCTACGGGGGGGCCTGATTTAACGGCTTATCGGGTATTCGACATGTTTATAAAAAATTTAGATGACGTACTACAAAGAAATAGAATGCCGTAGCCGGTTACATGATGGCAGATGTTACCGCAAATATTCAGGAATTCTTTGATATGAAAGGAATTATTTTAGCTGGTGGTTCGGGGACGCGATTATATCCCATCACGATGGGAGTATCGAAGCAACTGTTACCTGTATATGACAAGCCGATGATTTACTACCCGCTATCTGTACTTATGCTAGCAGGTATTAAAGAAATTCTAATTATAACGACTCCAGAAGATCAGTCAGGGTTTCAGCGACTTCTTGGTAATGGAAGTCATTTGGGGATTGATCTCTCCTATGCAATTCAGCCTAGCCCAGATGGCTTAGCTCAGGCCTTTATAATGGGTGAGACATTTATTGGTAATGATTCAGTCTGTCTTGTGCTCGGGGATAATATATTCTATGGGCAAGGGTTTACACCAAAATTAAAAGCTGCCGCTTCGAGGGAATCAGGTGCGACAGTTTTTGGTTATCAGGTAATGGACCCTGAACGTTTTGGTGTTGTAGATTTCGATGAGGATTTTCAGGCCAGAAGCATAGAAGAGAAGCCAACCAAACCGAAGTCTAACTGGGCTGTAACCGGTCTTTATTTTTACGATAATAATGTAATTGAAATCGCAAAAGAAATAAAGCCATCAGCACGCGGTGAATTAGAAATTACAAGCATCAATGAGGTTTATCTGAAGCGCAATGCGTTGAATGTTGAACTTCTTGGACGCGGGTTTGCCTGGCTTGATACGGGGACGCATGACAGTCTTATTGAAGCCGGCAGCTTTGTTGAAACCGTACAAAACAGGCAGGGCATGATGGTTGCCTGCCCTGAAGAGATCGCATGGAGAAATGGCTGGCTTTCAGACGAAGAAATCTATTCGCTGGGGAAGAAAATAGAAAAAAACCATTACGGGAAATATTTAATTAATTTGGTACGAAAAAATGAAAGTTGAACTGGTTCCGTTGCAAAGACATGGTGATGAACGTGGTATGTTGGTGGCCCTTGAGCAGACCAAAAATGTGCCCTTTGAAATTAAACGTGTTTATTACATGTTTGCTACTCAAACCAATGTGCGTCGAGGGTATCATGCGCACAAGGAATTGAGGCAACTTGCCATTCCTGTAAGTGGTTCCTGTCGCTTTTTGTTAGACGATGGAAATGAAAAAATCGATTTGCTGCTTGATAATCCTTCGTTGGGTTTACTTATCGAACCTGCAGTATGGCATGAAATGTATGACTATTCTTCGGATTGCATTCTGCTAGTTTTAGCTAGCGATGTTTATGATGAGAGCGACTATATTCGAAGCTACGATGAATTTGTGGAGTTTGTAAAATGAATATCCATAAATTGAGTGATGTCCAAACGGTGAGTATCGGTGAGGGTACCAATATCTGGCAATATTCAGTTGTCTTGCCAGGGGCCGTGATCGGAAAAGGTTGCAATATCTGTGCGCACACATTCATTGAAAATGATGTCACGATGGGCGACCGTGTTACGGTTAAATCAGGTGTTTTTTTATGGGATGGAATTACTATTGAGGACGATGTCTTTATCGGCCCTTGTGTTGCATTTACTAATGATAAACATCCCCGCTCAAAAGCATATCCCGAGGATTTCTTAAGGACAACAATTAAAAAAGGTGCTTCTATTGGTGCTAATGCAACTATTTTACCTGGCATCATCATAGGCGAAGGCGCCATGGTTGGTGCGGGAGCTGTGGTTACAAAAGACGTTGCACCTTTTACTACTGTTGTAGGTAATCCGGCTAAGATCCTCAAGGAGATTAAGTGATGCTGCCATTTTTAGATTTAAAGAGTATAAATCATCAATACAAGCAGGAGCTAGTGCAGGCTTTTGAGAGAGTGCTCGATTCTGGTTGGTATATTATGGGAAAAGAACTTGTTACTTTTGAGCGAAATTTTGCCCAGTTTTGTGGTACAAAACATTGTATCGGTGTTGCCAATGGTCTGGATGCATTAACTCTAGTCTTGCGCGCATGGAAGGAGCTTGGTCAACTTCATGATGGTGATGAAGTATTGGTGCCGTCAAATACCTATATTGCATCAGTGCTGGCTATAACAGAGAACAATTTGGTCCCCGTTTTTGTTGAGCCAGACCCGGAAACTTTCAATATTACGACAGCCACTATAGCAGGAAAAATAACTAAAAAAACAAAAGCCATATTGCCTGTTCATCTCTATGGCCAGCTATGTGAGATGGCTGAAATTAAAAAATTGGCGTCACAAAATAATCTTCTGATTCTTGAGGATTGCGCTCAGGCACATGGCGCGATGTCGGATGGTATCATTGCAGGTAATTGGGGTGATGCAGCAGGCTTTAGTTTCTATCCTGGTAAAAATATTGGTGCGCTTGGGGATGCAGGAGCGATCACTACAAACAATGACGTGCTTGCGGACATTTTGATAGCTTTACGTAATTACGGCTCGCATAAGAAATATGAAAATCATTATGCTGGTGTGAATAGCCGACTGGACGAAATGCAGGCAGCATTACTGTCGGTTAAGCTACCTTATATAGCTGCTGAGATCGAAAAAAGAAGAGAGATTGCTCGTTATTATCTAAGTAATATCAATAATCCTCTTATTCATCTTCCGCGGGTTGTTTCGGATGAAATGCATGTGTGGCATCTGTTTGTCATTACGTGTTCATATAGAGAAGATCTGATCAAATACTTAACAGAGAAAAACATTCAGACCTTAATTCATTATCCGGTGCCGCCACACAAGCAACATGCGTACAGAGATTTTGAACATCTGTCTCTTCCCGTTTCAGAAGAAATACATTGCACGGTGTTGTCACTTCCCATGGGACCGACAATGACATTAGAAGAGGCGAAAATAGTGGCGGATGCAATCAACAGTTTCACAATATGAAAAAACTGCTAACTATCACTTTTTTGTCAGGCATGCTAACGCTCTTGCGCATGTGCTGTGGTTTTGTTATTAGTAAAATTATTGCTGTCTATACAGGCCCAACAGGGTTGGCAGTTCTTGGACAGCTGCAAAGTTTTGCGTCAATATGCAACGGAGTTATCAACGCCTCTGTCAGTAGCGGTGTTGTGCGTTATACATCTGAGCATGCTGATGATCCCAGCGAGAAATTTACCCTTTGGTGGAAAGCTGGAGTACAGGTCGGGTTAATCATTTATGCCTGTCTCTGCCCCATTGTGATAATTTTATCACCTGTACTGTCTGAACTGGTATTTAATAGTAATGAATACAGTACCTATATTATATTAATAGGTTTGCTCCTGCCTTTCTCCCTCTTAGGTACCTTGTTAAACTCAGTACTAAATGGACTACAACAATACAAAAGATTTGTATTTACGGGGATGGTTTCTGTAATAATCTCTTTTGCTTTTATGTGTGTGCTTACGATCAGTTATGGCGTCAAGGGAGCATTAATGGCCGCAACATTGCAAGCTGCCATTCTTGGTCTGACACTTGCTATCAGTTGTGCGAGATTTAGCTGGTTTGGTCTCAGGAATTTTTGGGGGAGAATAGACAAAAAGCAAAGAACGGATATTAATAAATATCTTACTATGGCGATGGTATCAGCATTAACATTGCCTGTAGCACAAGTATGCATAAGAAAAATATTAATTGCTGAAGTTGGCTGGGATATGACAGGTCAATGGCAGTCCGTCTGGAAAATTTCTGAAGTATATCTTAGCGTTATCACGATAGCGCTAAGTACGTATTTTATGCCTAAGCTTGCTAAGCTAAAAAGTGTCGGTGAAATACAAAAGGAAATACATAGCGTAGTATTGGTTATATTACCAGCCATAATGATTATGTCACTTTCTATTTATTTTAGCAGGGACTTTATAATTCAGATTCTGTTTACTAGTGAGTTCGTGAAAGCCCGGGATCTTTTTATGGTGCAACTCATTGGTGACGTATTGAAAATCTGGAGTTGGATATATGCCTATCCGATGCTTTCTCGTGCAGCCGTGAAATGGTATGTTTCCACGGAGATTGTTTTTTGCTTAGTCTGGGTCATCATGTCATTTGTATTAATACGTTTGATGGGCGTCCATGGTGCCAATCTGGCCTATACGTTTACGTATGGCTTATATCTTATTTTCATGATGTTAAACATGAAGAAATTTGCAAAGTAATATGGTGAGCTATGCGGGTATTGTTGGTAGGTGAGTTTTCTGGGGTGCACCTCAATTTAATGAAACAATTAAATATTGAGGGTATTCATTGTGATTTGCTTTCAGATGGTGATGGCTGGAAAGGATTTAACTCAACAATAACGATACCTAAACGTCAACCGATCAAAGGCGTTGGAAAGGTTCTTTTTCCTCTATTGGACTTTTTCGGGCTTGCCGGTCTCGTTTCTTATCGTGATAATCGTAAATTAATAGACAAAATAGAAAGATATGATGTTATTCAATTCATAAACCCACAGGCTATAAAGGCTTTTGGTGCTATTGGTAATCTTCTCTTATTTCGAAAATTATCGAAGAAATCGACTAAAATATTTCTGTGTGCATTGGGTGGAGATCTGCATGTAGAGAGATTCTATCTTTCTGGTAAATTAAAATATTCACCATGGAGTAACTTTAGTATAAAAAGGATTATGTATTACTATCAAAATCTATCCTTTTTCTTCCCTACACATGTTGTCCTCCATTTTTATGTCACGAATAATGTGAAGGCTATAATTCCTAGTCTATATGAATATAAAATTGCGTACAAAAACCATCGTAAGTGTACTTCAATAATTGGTTTGCCGATTGATTGTGATGATTATAATAATAGCCCTTCTGAACATTCGGGACCAGTAAGAATTTTTTATAGTAAAAAACCACATATGGGAGATTACTGTAAGAAAGGGTATGAGCATTTTGACAAGGCGCTCAAGATCTTAGATGAAAGAAAAATTAGTTATGAGTTAGTTACAGCTAGCGGTGTGCCGTTTTCTGAATATAAAAATTTACTGGCGGGTTGTGACGTTCTTCTCGATCAGACTTTATCTTATGATAGAGGTATGTCTGGTGTTATTGGGATGGCGAATGGAATGATCACTTTCAGTGGAAATGAACCCGAAATTGAAAAGTATTACGGCAGAGATATACCTTGTGTCAATGCAGAGCCCGATGCTATTTCAATAGCAAATAAGCTAATCGATATCATACACAATAGCACAGACTATGTTGCGTTACGTGCTGCCAGTAAAAAATATATAGAGACGTATCATTCATCTAAAGTAATATCCGCACAATATGTTGCGACGTGGATGGATAAATGATTGTTTTCATTTTCATTATTTGTTTTTCAATGCTTCTCATTGCGGGATATAACCGAATTACTATCTCTTTTTGGCTCCTGCTTACATTAATATCAGCGATTAGGTTTGAAGTGGGAACCGACTATCCTAATTACGTAAACTTGTTTTATGATATCAGGAATGGCGTTGAAAGTTATTTGCATATGGAACCCTTCCATTTTGCAGTAAATAAATTCGCAAATCATGTCGGGATGGGGCCACAGTTTGTTTTTTGTGTTTATGCAATATTAACCGCGTTATTCTTTGCGTTGTTTTTTTATAAGATGTCATTGTCTATCGGTAACGTGAACTCAAAGCTAGTATTTGCTCTGTGCACTATTTTGTATTTGGGTAACTACTATTTCCTTAGTTTAAATAGTATCCGTTCGTGTCTTGCTGCCAGTTTGTTTGTTATGGGGCTATATTATTACATCCAAAGGAAAATATTTCTTACCGTACTAACTTTCGTGGCTGGTTCTTTGATTCACTTTAGCATGATCCCAATTGTGTTAGTTACCTGCGCTCTGCTCGTTTTTGTGTTTCCTGTTAGACATAAGGCTTTTATTGCGTGTGTTACAATCATTCTCCTGAATCCTTTGAGTCTTATAGCATATATATTCGTTCATTATAAATTAATGTACTATAACTATTTCCTCTCTGAAACATATGCAGTTCCTGCGACGTTTATTGGGCAACTTTCAGCTTATGGCGGAATCGCCCTGGCGTTGATTTTTTACTATGTACTTATGACAAAAATTGGGATTCAGGACCAAAGAATAAAAGCTGTTTTTCAAGCTTCCATAATTTTATTTATCGCATTTAGAGTATTCTCAAATGAGCTATTCATTTTTGCAAGAATGTCTCGTTATTTATCTCCTGTACTCTATTTCTTTACGGCTTACAGTATCGCTCACTTCATTAAGTATAATTTTAAAGAAAACTCTAAAGTGCTGGCGTTATTGATTGCTGGTGTAGTGTTGACTATTTCTAATATTATAATGTTTATCCCTCGAGGTCTGGGAGATGAGTCTTATGGCAATTATAGAATAAATTATTGCATTTTTACTGATAAAATATGTGATGTGTCGATCGGTACAAGTAACTAAGCAAGAATAATAGGTTTGAATGAATATGTTATATATACTGGTAGATGATATTGTTAAGGCCAGATTTTTCTCATGCTTCAAACAGTACAAAGATATCTGTTTTATAACCAACAAGGCTTCCTGCTATTTTTATCTTAAATTTAAAGCAAATAATAAGATAATATTTATCACCGCGTCTAACGACCAGCAGGATGATATTGTTGTGAATCACGAACGTTTATCGAAGACAATTTCTGTTTTGAATGGTCGTCAAACATTAAATGACGCAATTACGAACTACGTTCTTGTTAAGAAGGCTTTGCTTGCTAAAATTAAAAGTAACGTCAGTAACAAAAATACTGTTATTATTTTTAACGGTAATCATGCAACTGCTTTAGCTACGATTGATGCTTTCTCCAGCGTGGGTGCTAAATTTCTTTACACAGAGATTAGCAATCTACCAAATAAAATGATTTTTGATCCTAAGGGTGTCAATGCTCAGTCTATACTGTACTCAAATCCGGAGGTATTGGATGCTCTTGAAGCGGTTTCTGATGTGCAGCATGAAAAATGGGTCAAAGATTATGTCTGCTATAAAGAAAACCCAATCCCTCAGTCAAAAATAAACATCCCTGTTTATATGATGCTTGCTATGGATGATATGTTAGCGAGGATATCCCGAACTATCATTAAAGAAGATTCGCTGACCTTCTTTGAGAAGGTCAGAATGTTTCGTAGTAAGTTCAAATCAAGGAAAATACTCAATTCAGCTAAGCAGGCTGAACTGAGTAAGGATTATGTTTTTTTTCCAACACAAGTAACTTCCGATACACAGTTAAAGATTAACAGCGATATCGACAACATTGCGGCCATGGATGTCATACTGGATCGTGAGAAGGATGCTGAGATTTATGTCAAAATACATCCTGCTGAGTCAAATATAGACACAATCAGCTACTTCGTTAACCTGGCAGAACAGAAAAAAATAACACTTGTTAATAATAATACGATAGAGTTGATCAAAAACGCACATAGAATATATACCGTGAATTCAACTGTTGGGCTCGAGGCGTTAATCTTTAAAAAAGAACTAATTGTTTTGGGCCGTGCTATTTACAGCAATTTTGATTCTGCAAGACTAAAACTGTATATCCATCGGTATTTAATAAATTTGAATTATTTCGGTGATAATTCACTGACTGAACGTGACTTTCAACAATTATCTGAGCTGAGTGAGCTATAATCTATGTATGACTATATTATTGTAGGGTCGGGGCTATTTGGCTCTGTTTTTGCTCATGAGGCCAGGAAGGCTGGGAAAAAAGTCAAGATAATAGAAAAACGAGCGCATTTGGGGGGGAATGTCTACTGTGAAAACATTGAAGGGATCAATGTTCATAAATACGGAGCACATATCTTTCACACCAGTGATAAAGAAATTTGGGATTATGTGAATCAATTTGCTGAATTTAACCGCTTCACAAATTCACCGATGGCTTTATCTAAAGGGAAAATATATAACCTCCCGTTCAATATGAATACATTTAATCAGTTATGGAATACAGTTTCCCCTGAACAAGCAAAAGAAAAAATAGCTTTGCAGAGTCATGAATTCAAAGGAAAGGAACCTCAGAATTTAGAAGAACAGGCAATTTCATTAGTCGGCAGAGATATCTATGAAACCCTGATAAAAGAATATACTGAAAAGCAATGGGGGCGCAGTTGTAAAGAATTGCCTGCTTTTATCATCAAACGGCTACCAGTACGTTTCACCTATGATAATAATTATTTTAATGATAAATATCAGGGGATTCCTGTAGGAGGCTATAATAAAATAATAGATGGTCTACTCGAGGGAATTGAGGTTGAGCTTAACGTTGATTATTTTGAAAATAAAGAGCGTTGGGATACACTAGCAGAAAAAATCGTATACACAGGTCCAATCGATCTTTATTTTAATTATTGCTATGGGGCCCTGGATTATCGTTCCTTAAAATTTGAAAGTGAGTTGCTCGATTGTGATAATTATCAAGGGAATGCGGTTATTAACTACAGTGATAAAGAATACCCATTCACCAGAATTATTGAGCATAAATTCTTCGAGTTTGGGCAGCAAGACAAAACGGTGATCACACGGGAATACCCTAAAGAGTATGAGATTGGTGATGAGTTTTATTATCCTGTGAATGATGAAAAAAATATGATTACATATAAAAAATATCGTGAAAAGACAAAGCTTCTTAAACACGTTATTTTTGGTGGTCGACTTGCAGAATATAAATACTATGACATGCACCAGGTTATAAAATCGGCGCTAGCGAGTTTCAGAAAAGAGGTCACTATCAGTGCATAAGGACGTTGTTGCAGTTATCGTTACGTATAATCGCAAAGAGTTATTATCTAAGGTTGTCAATGCTGTTGTTAATCAAAGTTATCCCTTAAAAAAGATTCTTATAGTTGACAATAACAGCACTGATGGCACAAAGGAAAGCGTTTCTGAACAGTTGACATCTGTAGTGGAGTATATAAATACAGGTGGAAATCTCGGGGGGGCGGGAGGATTTCATTTCGGCTTTAAAGAGGCCGAAAAGCATGGTTACGACTATCTCTGGCTCATGGACGACGATTTAATGCCTGCCTATAATTGCCTTGAGAATTTGCTATCTACTGAACCTCAAGGCATCGCTCAGCCTGTGCGCTATAGCCTTGAGGAAAAATGTGTCGAGCTATCTCCGTTAACCTATGATCTTTCAAACCCTTTGAAACTCAACCCTAAAGGAGTGCCTCTTAAAGAGTATCTTGAGAAAAACGACGTTGAAAATCGTTTAATAAATATTGAGGCAATCCCCTTTGAAGGCCCACTAATTTCGAGAAAGGCAGTCATAGATATTGGATTTCCGAACCCGGATTTTTTTATTTTCTGTGACGATATCGAATACGCTATTAAAGCTAAAAGAAAAGACATTCCAATTGTTTGTGACCTCAGTGCGAAAGCATACCGTCTGCTTGTGAATAATCAGGGGGACGATCTGCTCTCATGGAAAGGTTATTTTATGCTCAGAAATTTATTCTATCTCCATAAAAACTATGGAACCAACCTTCTTGTAAGGAACAAACCAGTCGTGCTGGCGATAGGGTATGGATGCTCCTGCATCCTCAAAGGTCAATTACGACAATTGAGCGTGCTTTGGTGTGCATTTTGGGATTCCAGCACGTTGAAGAACACTGAGCGATTCAAACCTGGTGCGAAAAAGTAAAAGCATCTTCCGCTATCACCGCTGATGCATCCTGAGTTAACATCTAGCTCACTTTTTGCAAACCGCGCACACGTCGCGGTGACCACACCTGACAGGAGTATGTAATGTCCAAGCAACAGATCGGCGTCGTCGGTATGGCAGTGATGGGGCGCAACCTGGCGCTCAACATCGAAAGCCGTGGTTATACCGTCTCCGTCTTCAACCGCTCTCGTGATAAAACTGAAGAAGTGATTGCCGGGAACCCGGGCAAGAAGCTGGTTCCGTTCTACACGGTGCAGGAATTTGTTGAATCTCTGGAAACGCCGCGTCGTATCCTGTTGATGGTGAAAGCGGGTGCAGGTACTGATGCTGCGATCGACTCCCTGAAGCCGTATCTTGATAAAGGCGACATCATCATTGATGGCGGTAACACCTTCTTCCACGACACCATTCGTCGTAACCGTGAGCTGTCTGCTGAAGGTTTTAACTTTATCGGCACCGGCGTTTCCGGTGGCGAAGAGGGCGCGCTGAAGGGGCCGTCTATTATGCCTGGCGGTCAGAAAGAAGCTTACGAGCTTGTTGCCCCGATCCTGACCAAAATTGCAGCGGTTGCAGAAGACGGCGAACCCTGCGTGACCTGGATCGGTCCTGATGGCGCAGGCCACTATGTGAAGATGGTTCACAACGGCATCGAATATGGTGATATGCAGCTGATTGCTGAAGCCTATGCGCTGCTAAAGGGCGGCCTGAGTCTCTCCAACGAAGAGCTGGCGCAGACCTTCACCGAGTGGAATAACGGCGAGCTGAGCAGCTACCTGATCGACATCACCAAAGATATCTTCACCAAAAAAGATGAAGAGGGTAACTATCTGGTTGATGTGATTCTGGATGAAGCCGCAAACAAAGGCACCGGTAAATGGACCAGCCAGAGCTCTCTGGATCTCGGTGAACCGCTGTCGTTAATCACTGAATCCGTTTTCGCGCGCTATATTTCTTCCCTGAAAGAGCAGCGTGTTGCGGCGTCTAAACTACTGTCTGGCCCGCAGGCGAAACCAGCCGGTGATAAAGCTGAATTTGTTGAGAAAGTGCGTCGTGCACTGTATCTGGGTAAAATCGTCTCCTATGCACAGGGTTTCTCGCAACTGCGCGCGGCATCCGATGAGAACAGCTGGGATCTGAACTACGGCGAAATCGCGAAGATCTTTCGTGCCGGCTGTATTATTCGCGCCCAGTTCCTGCAGAAGATTACCGATGCCTACGCGGAAAACGCGGGTATCGCCAACCTGCTGCTGGCGCCGTACTTCAAAAATATCGCTGATGAATACCAGCAGGCGCTGCGCGATGTCGTGGCTTATGCGGTGCAGAACGGTATTCCGGTACCGACCTTCTCTGCAGCAGTGACTTACTACGACAGCTACCGTGCCGCGGTGCTGCCGGCGAACCTGATTCAGGCCCAGCGTGACTACTTCGGTGCCCATACCTACAAACGCACTGACAAAAATGGCGTTTTCCATACGGAATGGCTGGATTAATCTGATTTAGTCAGTAGTGAAAACCAGGCCCGGCGCGCTCCTCCGGGCTTTTTTATTGCCACAAATATGAATCCAGGAATAAGTCGAGCGAATTGACACAGTGAATGGCGATACAATAACACCATGCCGGGGTGATGTGTTGTTTCTGTCAGGAGACAACCCGGACGACCGTTTAAATTATGGTGGTGACTCGTTCACCCTCCTGTGTTTAACCAGAAGAAGTCAGAGCGAATGAAAATAACAATCTCAGGTACAGGTTATGTTGGCCTGTCGAACGGTATTCTGATCGCCCAGAATCACGAGGTGGTGGCACTGGATATCGTGCAGGAAAAAGTGGATATGCTGAATCAGAAGGTTTCCCCGATTGTCGATACGGAGATTCAGCAGTATCTGGCCGAGAAGTCGCTGAACTTCCGCGCCACCACCGATAAGTATGACGCCTATCGCGACGCCGACTATGTCATTATCGCCACCCCGACCGACTACGATCCGAAAACCAACTATTTCAATACTTCGACGGTTGAAGCAGTTATTCGCGACGTCACGGAGATTAACCCGAACGCGGTGATGATTATCAAATCGACGATCCCGGTTGGCTTTACCCAGTCCATTAAAGAAGAGCTGGGTATTGATAACCTGATCTTCTCGCCGGAGTTCCTGCGAGAAGGCAAGGCGCTGTATGACAACCTGCATCCGTCACGTATTGTTATCGGGGAACGTTCAGAGCGTGCCGAGCGTTTTGCCGCGCTGCTTCAGGAAGGAGCGATCAAAACCGATATCCAGACTCTGTTTACCGATTCAACTGAAGCTGAGGCGATTAAACTCTTCGCCAATACCTTCCTTGCGATGCGCGTGGCCTACTTTAACGAGCTGGATAGTTATGCCGAAAGCCTGGGGCTGAATACCCGCCAGATTATCGAAGGCGTCTGCCTGGATCCGCGCATTGGCAACCACTATAACAATCCGTCCTTCGGCTACGGCGGCTACTGTCTGCCGAAAGATACCAAGCAGTTGCTGGCAAACTACGACTCTGTGCCGAATAACCTGATCTCGGCAATTGTGGACGCCAACCGCACGCGTAAAGATTTTATCGCCGACTCCATCCTTGCTCACCAGCCGAAGGTGGTCGGTGTGTACCGTCTGATTATGAAGAGCGGGTCAGATAACTTCCGGGCGTCCTCAATCCAGGGGATTATGAAGCGGATCAAGGCCAGGGGCGTGCGGGTTATTATCTATGAACCGGTGATGAAAGAAGACGAGTTCTTCTACTCCCGTGTTGTACGCGATCTCGATGCTTTTAAGCAGGAAGCGGACGTGATTATCTCTAACCGGATGGCGAAGGAACTGGCGGACGTGGCGGATAAAGTTTACACCCGCGATCTTTTTGGCAGCGACTGATTTAACTTTTTTTAAAAAAATTAAAAGGCTTTCATCTGAGAGCCTTTTATTTTTTAGAGGTTATAAAGATTGTTATACCAGTCAACACTGTTTTTCACCCCATCCTTTATCCGCGTATAAGGTTGCTGGACGCCACACAGCGCATCTGTGAAGCCGAATGGCAGAAAAGATAACTTTCTTATGCATGGGATGCGTAGAAGAACGAAATGTAATCGCATGATTAATCAAAATCTTATAGTTATTATTGGCGGCTCAGTTATACTCAGCTGCGATATTACACACTTTTGAAGGTCAATATGCACAGCACTGAACGTCGTGAGCAAAAAGGCGCCGAAGAGCATCAAAAAATTGATTTATTTGATCTTCTGTTACAGCTCTGGAATGGCAAAAAAATAATTCTCTACACAGTTGTTTTCGCCCTGGTTATCGCCAGCGCTTATCTACTCTTCTATAAACCCAAATGGGTTTCAACGGCCGTTGTGTCGCTGCCGGAAACCGGGCAGGTGGCGGATTATACGGCTACTTTATTGTTGCTTTATCCTGGGGCTTTCAGCAAAGGGGCAGCCTCGGAGGGTTTTTTGCCTTCTATTAATGGGATTCGAGCGGGAGCTTTTGGGCGCTTTACTTCATTACTATCCGTGCGGGTAAGCCAGGATGAGTATAAAGAAAGCCTAAAGGTAGGGGGGGTGAAACTGATACAGCAACTGCCTAATACACTCCAGCTCGAATATGCTGCAGACACCCCGGAGCAGTTAGATCAACAGCTAAGAACATTTGTTGAGCAGATCAACCAGGAAGTGCAAAAGCAGCTGGCTGGCGATATAAAAAGCAGTATTGCGCAGCGAAAGCAGGAGCTGACGGCAACCCTGGCGATACAGGAAAAATTAGCCAAATCCCAGCGTGCTGAACGTCTCGCTGCCCTGAATGAGGCGCAACAGAATGCGGCAGGTAGTGAGAGAAACGCAGCGAGCGATGGCCTGTCGGTGGTGGTAAAAAACGATCCGGCGTACCGACTTGACTATGCCGATGAATTTTTCAGAACCCAGGAACAGCTGCTGAAGCTGGACTCGCTTGAGCCTGAAAAAATGAATATAGAGACTTTCGCCTGGGTGGCTGAACCTACAGCCCCGCAAGAAGATGAAAACAACACCCGAATCATGGTCGTTCTCTTCGCCCTGATATTTGGTACCATTTTGGGCGCAGGGATTATCCTGACGCGCAATGCTATCCGCAACTGCCGACAGCGTTAAAACAAAAAACCGGGCTAACAACCCGCCCGGTTTTTTTTCGACTTATTTATGCCGCGCCCGCAGATTCTCAATCACTGCCGTTAAATCCAGCGCCTGATCCTGTAACAGCACCAGCAGATGGTAAACGAGGTCAGAGGCTTCGTTGGTCAGCTCCTCGCGGTCATGCACGGTGGCAGCGAGGGCCGTTTCCACACCTTCTTCACCCACCTTCTGCGCAATACGCTTGGTGCCGCTGGCGTAGAGTTTGGCCGTATAGGAACTTGCCGGGTCGGCAGTTTTGCGCGAGGCCAGCAGCTGTTCAAGCTGATACAGAAACAGCCACTGATGGCTGCTGTCACCGAAGCAGCTGGAGCTGCCGGTATGGCAGGTCGGGCCGAACGGGTCGGCAAGCACCAGCAGGGTATCGTTATCGCAGTCCGGCGTAATGCTGACGACGTTCAGAAAATGCCCGGAGGTTTCACCTTTGGTCCATAGACGCTGCTTGCTGCGTGAGAAGAAGGTGACTTTGCCGGTGGCTTCAGTTTTGGCCAGCGCGTCCCTGTCCATATAGCCCAGCATCAGCACTTCGCCGGAAACGGCGTGCTGCACCACAGCCGGCAACATGCCGTCGGTTTTTTCCCAGTCCAACTGGTCGCGTTGTTGCTCTGTTAACATACCCGTATCTCCACGCCCTGACTTGCCAGGTACGCTTTTAATTCACCAATATTGATAATCTGTTTGTGGAACACCGACGCTGCCAGTGCACCATCGACGCCCGCATCGCGGAAGGCTTCCAGGAAATGCTCCATGGTGCCCGCGCCACCGGAGGCAATCAGCGGTACGCGGCACAGGTCGCGTACTTTTTTCAGCTGCACCAGATCGTAGCCGTTACGCACGCCATCCCGATTCATCATATTCAGTACGATCTCGCCGGCACCGCGTTTCTGCACTTCCTGCACCCAGTCGAGGGTCTCCCAGGTAGTAATTTTGGTACGGCTCTCGTCACCGGTATACTGGTTAACGTGATACTTGCCGGTGGTATCGTCAAACCAGGTATCAATCCCGACCACAATACACTGCACGCCAAAGCGATCCGCCAGGCGGGTAATCAGCTCCGGGTCCGCCAGCGCAGGCGAGTTGATAGAGATTTTATCTGCGCCGAAGGAGAGGATCTTTGCTGCATCCCCGGCAGATTTAATGCCGCCCGCGACGCAGAAGGGGATATCAATCACTTCTGCAACCCGCGATACCCAGCTTTTATCCACAACGCGACCGTCGCTGGAGGCGGTGATATCGTAGAACACCAGCTCATCCGCGCCTTCCCCGGCGTAGCGTTTTGCCAGCGGGACGATATCGCCAATAATCTCGTGATTACGGAACTGGACGCCTTTCACTACCTGCCCGTTGCGTACGTCCAGGCAGGGGATTATCCGTTTTGCCAGCATTGAATCGCCTCCGTTACGTTAAACTTACCTTCCAGCAGCGCACGGCCGACAATCACGCCGCGCACGCCCGTTCCGCGCAGGGCGGCGATATCACTAAGGTCGCCAATGCCGCCCGATGACTGGAACGCCACCTGCGGGTAGCGGGCGCATACCTCTTCATACAGAGATACATTGGAGCCTGCCAGCGTACCGTCGCGGGAAATATCGGTGCAAAGCACGTGTTTCAGACCGACAGGCTGATAGGTGGCAACCAGTTCTTCCAGGGTGACGCCGGAGTTCTCCTGCCAGCCGCTGACGGCGACCTGCTTAACGCCATGGTCATCAATACGGACGTCCAGCGCCAGCACCAGCGCGTCGGCGCCAAAGCGTTTGAACCAGCCCTTAACCCTTTCTGGCTCTTTTACCGCAGTGGAGCCAACCACCACTCGCGCAACGCCTGTCTCAATCAGCGCCGCGACATCTTCTTCGCTGCGCACGCCGCCGCCAACCTGCACCGGGACGCTCACCCCGGCAACCAGGATTTTCAGCAGAGGGATCTGCCGTTTAGCCGGATCCTTTGCGCCGGTCAGGTCTACCAGGTGCAGGACTTCCGCGCCCTGAGCGACATAGGCCTGCAGACGCGGAAGCGGATCGCTACCGTAATCACGCTGCTGAGCATAATCGCCCTGATGGAGACGCACCACCGTGCCGTCAATCAAATCTAAAGCCGGAATAATCATCACATCTCCAGGAAGTTTTTCAGCAGCTGTGCGCCCGCAGCGCCGGAGCGCTCGGGGTGGAACTGAACGCCGTAGAAGTTATCTTTGTGCACTGCGGCGGTAAAAGGTTCGCCGTAATTGCACTGGGCAATGGTGCATGCATTCACCGGCATGGCATAGCTGTGCACAAAGTAGAAATACGCGCCGTCCTCAATGCCCTGGAACAGGCGGTGCCCTGCTTTGGCGTAGACCCGGTTCCAGCCCATATGCGGCAGCGGAAGACCGGTGTCAGGGAGGGTCGGGACAGCTTCATCGATAATCCCCAGCAGTTTAACGCCGTTGTTCTCTTCGCTAAAGCTGCCCAGCAGCTGCATCCCGAGGCAAATTCCCAGCACTGGCTGAGTACAGGCCTTAATTAGCTCAATAAGTTCGCGCTCGCGCAGCTGATCCATTGCCGCCTGAGCGGTGCCGACGCCCGGCAGGAAGAGCTTATCGGCACGCAACACAACGTCCGGATCGCGGCTCACCATCGGTTCGTAGCCGTGGCGGCTGACGGCGGATTTGACCGAGTTCAGATTGGCGCAGCCCGTATCGAGGATTACCACGTTCATTACAGCACTCCTTTCGAGGAGGGAAGGGTATCGCCCTCAACGCGGATGGCCTGGCGCAGGGTGCGGCCAAAGGCTTTAAACAGGCTCTCCACGCGGTGGTGATCGTTCTTGCCTTTGGTACGCAGGTGCAGGGTTACCGCCATGGTACAGGAGAGGGAGCGGAAGAAATGCTCGATCATTTCGGTGCTGAGATCGCCCACGCGCTGGTAGGTAAACTCGGCTTTATACTCCAGGTGTGGACGGCCGGAGATATCCAGCGCGCAGCGGGCCAGGCATTCGTCCATCGGCAGCACAAAGCCAAAGCGGTTAATGCCGCGCTTGTCGCCGAGAGCCAGCTTCAGCGCTTCGCCCAGCGCCAGGCCGGTGTCTTCGACGGTATGGTGATCGTCAATATAGAGATCGCCTTTAACCTTAATCTCCATACGCAAGCCGCCGTGGGTGGCAATTTGATCCAGCATATGGTCGAAGAAGCCGACGCCGGTATTGATTTTGCTGCCGCCTTCGCGGTCGAGCCACAGCTTAATGTCGATCTGCGTTTCTTTGGTATTACGCTCCACGTGGGCGTAGCGATCGCGACGTGTCAGCTGCTCACCAATTGTCGCCCAGTTCAGGGTTTCGCGGTGATAGCGCAGGCCGGTAATGCCCATGTTGTCCGCCAGCTCGATATCGGTTGCACGATCGCCAATGACATAGCTGTTAGCTTTATCCAGCGCCTCGTTCGCCAAATATGCGGTGACCAGCTGGGTTTTCGGCTTGCGGCAGTCGCAGTTATCGGCCGGCAGATGCGGGCAAATCAGGACCTCGTCAAAGACCACGCCCTGAGAGGTGAAAATCTGCATCATCAGATCGTGCGGGCCGTCGAAATCCGCCTGGGGGAAGCTGTCGGTGCCCAGACCGTCCTGATTGGTGATCATCACCATTTTGTAGCCCGCTTTTTGCAGTTGTAGCAGAACCGGGATCGCCTGCGGCTCAAAGGCCAGCTTCTCCAGGCGGTCTACCTGATAATCGGTGGGGGGTTCGGCAATCAGCGTGCCATCACGATCGATAAAAAGGTACTTCTGACTCATACAGACTCCGCACGTAAGGCGTCGATGACGCGCTGGCTCTCTTCACGGGTGCCGATGGTTATACGCAGGCAGCCGCTTAAGGAGGGTTGTTTGTTTTGATCACGCAGGATAATGCCCTGATCCCACAAGGATTTAAAGACCGCGCTCGAGGTTGCGATCCGCGCAAGAATATAGTTGGTTTCCGAGTCAAAGACGGCTTCCACGCAGGGAATATCTCGCAGTGCGGCAACCAGATACTGGCGCTCGACCAGAATCTTCGCCACCCGCTCGCGCATCGCCACAATTCCCTGCGGACTCAGGGCCTGAGCGGCGATATCCGCCACCGGGGTTGAGAGCGGATACGGTGCGATAACTTTCAGCAGCAGAGCAATAACATCTTCATTCGCCAGCGTAAAGCCGCAGCGCAGGCCTGCCAGGGCAAAGGCTTTTGACAGCGTGCGCAGCACGACCAGGTGCGGATACTCGGCCAGCCAGCTTACCAGCGATGCCTGCGGGCAGAACTCAATATAGGCCTCGTCGGCGACGACAATGGCTTTACCGCGGGTTATCTCCAGCAGGGTGCGCATATCCTGAGGGTTAATAATCTGCCCGGTCGGGTTATTCGGGCTGCATACATAGACAATCTTCACGCCGTCGAGCCGATCGGCGATGCCCTGCAAATCCAGCTGCCAGTCTGCAAATGCCGGAACCGTGCGCCAGGCCACGCCGAAGGTTTCGGCGCTGACGCTGTACATGCCGTAGGTCGGTGGACAGAACAGCACGGCATCCTGGCCCGGTTCGCAGAAAGCGCGAATGAGTAGTTCGATACCTTCGTCCGCCCCACGGCTGACCAGTACCTGCTTCGGCTTCAGGCCCGCATACTGGGCGTAATTGTTAATCACCGCCTTCGGCTGGCACTCCGGGTAGCGGTTCAGGTTCTGCTGGGTTAAATCAAAAGGCACCGCCGTCGGATATTCGTTGGCGTTCAGCCAGACGTCACCTTTGCCGCCGAGACGGCGGGCGGACTGATAGGGTGTCAGCTCGCGGACATTTTTACGGGCGAGATCTTCAATGCTCATGCTTGCTCCTTCAGGGCGTTTACGCGCAGCGTGACGGCGTTTTTGTGAGCGTCCAGGCGCTCGGCGGCGGCCAGGGTTTCGATGGTTGACGCCAGCGACAGGAAACCGTCGCTGGACAGTTCCTGTACTGTCATGCGTTTCTGGAAATCCGCCAGCCCGAGACTTGAGCTGGTGGCGGTATAGCCGTAGGTCGGCAGCACGTGGTTGGTCCCGGAGGCGTAATCGCCTGCGGATTCCGGGGACCAGTCGCCGAGGAATACGGAGCCGGCGCTGGTAATATCATCCACCAGATCCCGCGCGTTGCGGGTCTGAATAATCAGGTGCTCAGGGCCATACTGATTGGAAATCTCCACGCACTGGGCCAGATCCTTCGCCACGATAATACGGCTGGCAGCGAGCGCCTGACGGGCGGTTTCGGCGCGGGGCAGGGTGGCAAGCTGGCGTTCTACCGCCTGCGCCACCTGACGACCCATCTCGGCGTCCGGCGTCAGCAGGATCACTTGGGAATCCGGGCCGTGCTCGGCCTGAGAAAGCAGGTCCGAGGCGACGAAATCCGGGGTGGCACCGGCATCGGCAATCACCAGCACTTCGGACGGACCGGCAGGCATATCGATCGCCGCGCCGTCGAGACGCTGGCTGACCTGGCGCTTGGCTTCCGTCACCCAGGTATTGCCGGGTCCGAAAATTTTATCCACTTTCGGTACCGATTCGGTGCCGAAGGCGAGGGCGGCGATGGCCTGAGCGCCGCCGACGTTAAAGATCTCCTGCACGCCACAGAGCTGGGCGGCATAGAGGATCTCATCCGCAATCGGCGGGGGAGAGCAGAGCACCACGCGCTGACATCCGGCGATACGCGCCGGGGTTGCCAGCATCAGCACGGTAGAAAACAGCGGTGCAGAGCCGCCGGGGATATAGAGTCCGACGGAGGCGACCGGACGCGTCACCTGCTGGCAGCGAACGCCAGGCAGCGTTTCCACATCCACGCCCGGCAGGGTCTGGGCCCGGTGGAAGGTGTCGATATTGCTGACCGCTACCGCCATTGCCTGTTTTAACGACTCGCTAAGACGGTTTCCCGCCTCGGCGATCTCCTGAGCGCTCACCTTCAGCGCGGCAACCTCGGTGTTATCGAATTTAGCGCTATATTCGCGCAGCGCAGCGTCGCCACGTGCGTTGACGTTATCGAGGATTGCCGCCACCGTGCGGGTCACGGTCGCAGAAGAATCAAGCGCCGGGCGTTTCAGCAGCTGTTGCCGCTGCTCCGGAGTACTGCTGTTCCAGTCTACAAGGGTCTCGAAGCTCACGGGCGTTACTCCATCATCTTCTCAATAGGCAGGACCAGGATAGAGCTGGCACCCAGCGCCTTCAGTTTCTCCATCGTTTCCCAGAACAGGGTTTCGCTGCTGACCATATGCATGGCAACGCGCTGCTGATCGCCCGCCAGCGGCAGAATAGTCGGACGTTCCGCGCCCGGCAGCAGGGCGATAACGTCTTCCAGACGTTCGGTCGGCGCGTGCATCATGATGTATTTGGATTCACGAGCCTGAATAACGCCCTGGATACGGGTCAGCAGTTTATCGATCAGCTGCTGTTTGGCATCGGCCATCTCGCCGTCGCGCTGGATCAAACAGGCTTTGGAGCGATAAATCACCTCGACTTCGCGCAGGCCGTTGGCCTCAAGGGTTGCACCGGTAGAGACCAGGTCGCAGATGGCGTCGGCAAGTCCTGCGCGCGGAGCGACTTCCACGGAGCCGTTCAGCAGACAGGATTTAAAGGAGATGCCTTTCTGGTCGAGGTAGCGCTTCAGCAGGTGCGGGTAAGAGGTGGCGATACGTTTGCCGTCAAGAACTACCGGGCCGTTCCAGGCTTCATCGGCATTGGTGGCCAGCGACAGGCGGCAGCCGCCGAAATCCAGACGGCGCAGGGTGAAATAGCGCGGGTCTTCACCCTGAGCGCGGCGGCTGAGGAGCTCTTCTTCCAGCACGTTTTCACCGATAATCCCGAGGTCGACCACGCCGTCCATTATCAGGCCGGGAATGTCGTCGTCACGCACGCGCAGAATATCAATCGGCATATTTTCCGCCAGCGCAATCAGACGCTGGGTGTGCAGGTTGACCTTGATACCACAGCGGGCCAGCAGTTCGCGTGAGTCTTCGCTCAGCCGGCCTGATTTCTGAATTGCGATCCGTAAGCGGGTGTTATCTAACATTCTCTTTTCCTCTTGATACCTGTCGTGTCTGTCTGAATTCGGTCCAAAAAAAAACCCCCGGAAGACGATCTTCCGGGGGCTCTCTTGCGTTCATGCACCACTGGAAGATCTCACTGTCTTCCAGCACACATCGCCTGAAAGACTAGTCAGGGTGATGGTGATGATGGTGATGTTTGAACTGAACGCGCGTCATAAAAATCCTGTGAATGCTTAAGCATTGATGGCATTAAACCTAAACCACTTACCTTATCGAAGGCAAGCCATTTTTTTGATCGTTAATTTATTTCATCCAGACAGTATAAATTGTCAGTTCGGTTGGCCTGGCGTAGCCTTATTAAGTCGTGGTTAGCGTTCAGGAGAACAGAGATGAAAAAGGTCGCCATTATTGGTCTGGGGTGGTTAGGTATGCCGCTGGCACTGTCACTGAATGCGCGAGGCTGGCAGGTAACCGGAAGCAAAACAACCCTCGACGGCGTGGAAGCCGCGAGAATGTGCGGAATTGACAGCTATCCGCTGCGTCTGGAACCGGAGCTGGTCTGCGATCCGGATGACCTGGACGCGCTGATGAACGCTGATGCGCTGGTGCTGATGCTGCCGGCCAGGCGCAGTGGTCCGGACGCTGATTTCTATTTACAGGCGCTGCAGGAGGTGGTTGATACGGCGCTGGCCCATGGCGTTCCCCGCATCCTATTTACCAGCTCGACCTCGGTTTATGGCCGCACTGATGGCCTGATAAATGAGAGCAGCCCGCGCGAGCCGGTTACCGCCAGCGGTACGGTACTGAAAGAGCTGGAGGACTGGCTGCATAATCTTCCCGGCACCTCGGTTGATATTCTTCGCCTTGCCGGGCTGGTCGGTTCGAACCGGCATCCGGGGCGTTTCCTTGCCGGTAAGTCTGCCGCTGACGGCGGGCACGGCGTCAATCTGGTGCATCTGGACGATGTGGTGGCTGCGATTACGCTGCTGCTGCAGGCGCCGAAGGGTGGGCATATCTACAATATCTGTGCACCGCAGCATCCGTCCCGCGAGAGCTTTTATCCGCAGATGGCACGCCAGCTGGGCCTGCAACCACCGGTATTTACCCCGTCGGCCGATCAGAGCAAAGGTAAAATTATCGACGGCAACAGGATCTGCAACGAGCTGGGTTTTGAGTATCAATATCCGGACCCGCTGGTGATGCCGCTGGAATAAGCGTGATGACTGGCGTAAATATGAACAAATCGTGCGCTGGCGATCGGTCCACTGCCGGTTTATCAAGCAGTTACCAATACTGGTAGCCGATCGGCTGCGCATTCTCTTGTCATCGTGCCTTTAAATGGTGCAGAATATGCCGCCTGCAAAAATGCAATTAACCGACGTTAAACGCGTCGGTTATTTTTTTGCACTCAGGAAACATCATTCAAAATAAAGAGGCCGGGCTTCGTACCGGATAGATATTTACTTCAAAACCGACAGTTGTTGTCGCCGGGGAATACAGATAATGGGGCATTTTTTCGCTTACGCCATGGTTATCACCGTTAAGGGGAATCACCATGTCGCATAACGTTACTCCAGACACCTCTCGCGTGGAATTGCGTAAAACGCTTACGCTGATTCCGGTTGTTATGATGGGTCTTGCCTACATGCAGCCAATGACGCTGTTTGATACCTTCGGTATCGTTTCCGGCCTGACAAGTGGTCACGTTGCGACGGCCTATGGCTTCGCGCTGGTGGCTATCCTGTTTACCGCCCTGAGTTATGGCAGGCTGGTTCTTCGCTTCCCGTCTGCGGGTTCGGCTTATACCTATGCCCAGAAATCCATTAGCCCAACCGTTGGTTTTATGGTGGGCTGGTCGTCCCTGCTGGACTACCTCTTTATGCCAATGATCAACATCCTGTTGGCGAAAATCTATTTCGAAGCGCTGGTGCCGTCCGTTCCGTCATGGATCTTTGTCGTGGCTCTGGTGGCCTTTATGACCATCTGCAACCTGCGCAGCATCAAGTCCGTTGCTAACTTCAATACCGTTATCGTGGGCCTGCAGATGGGGATCGTGGCGATGATTGTTGGCCTGATCGTCTACGGCGTAGCCCACGGCGAAGGTCAGGGCACGCTGGTTAGCTCTCAGCCATTCTGGAGCGCGGATGCACACGTGGCACCGATGATTACCGGTGCGACTATTCTGTGCTTCTCCTTCCTTGGATTTGACGGTATCAGCTCGCTGTCCGAAGAGACCAAAGATGCAGAGCGCGTAATTCCGCGTGCGATCTTCCTGACTGCGCTGATCGGTGGCCTGGTGTTTATCACCGCCTCCTACTTCCTGCAGCTCTACTTCCCGGATATTTCTCGTTTTAAAGATCCGCAAGCGTCGCAGCCCGAAATTATGCTCTACGTAGCGGGTCAAACCTTCCAGTTCGGCGTGCTGGTGTTTTCCACCATCACCGTACTGGCGTCTGGTATGGCGGCACACGCGGGCGTATCTCGTCTGATGTTTGTGATGGGTCGTGATGGCGTGTTCCCGAGCCGTTTCTTCGGCTATGTACACCCGAAATGGCGTACGCCGGCGTGGAACGTTCTGCTGGTAGGCGCGTTCGCGCTGCTGGCGATTAAATTCGACCTGGTCACTGCAACGGCGCTGATTAACTTTGGTGCGCTGGTGGCCTTTACCTTCGTTAACCTGTCGGTTATCTCCCAGTTCTGGATCCGCGAAAAGCGCAACAAAACGCTGAAAGACCACTTCCAGAATCTGGTCCTGCCGATGTGTGGCGCACTGACCGTGGGCGCGCTGTGGATCAACCTTGAGCAGAGCTCAATGATCCTCGGCCTGATCTGGGGCATAATCGGCCTGATTTATCTGGCCTGTGTGACCCGCAGCTTCCGTAACCCGGTGCCGCAGTACGACGACGCGGCGTAATTATCCGCAGGTTGTCAAATAAACCGGAGGCTGAGTCCTCTGGTTTTTCGTGGTCTGTGCTAATAACTTTCTGTTCTATGCCAGATGTTTTAGTTATTGGTCCTGACCCTGCCCGTCGGCAATAATTTCTGTTTTGCTATTCCTCAGGTTAATTAATTTTTATGTTACAGATGATCCTCACCGGGCTGTTCTGCGGCGCGCTGCTTGGTTTTGTGATGCAGCGCGGACGTTTCTGCCTGACCGGCGGCTTCCGCGATATGTATATCGCCAAAAACAACCGTATGTTCTATGCACTGCTTATCGCTATCTGCGTGCAGAGCGTGGGTGTTTTTGCCCTGATTCAGACGGGCGTGCTGAGCCATAACACCGGCGCCTTCCCGTGGCTCGGCACCATTGTCGGCGGCTTTGTCTTCGGTCTCGGTATTGTCTACGCGGGCGGCTGTGCCACCGGAACCTGGTATCGCGCAGGTGAAGGTTTGATCGGGAGCTGAATTGCGCTGGCGACCTATATGGTCATGAGCGCGGTGATGCGCTCACCGCACGCAAGCTCCCTGAGCCAGACGCTGAAAACGTATAGCACAGAACATAACTCGATCCCGGAAACCTTTGGTTTCTCCGTCTGGACGCTTATCGCCGCACTGGTGGCGGTGACGCTATGGCTGGTCAGCAAAGAACTGCGTAAGCCGAAGCTGAAAGTCGCTTCGCTGCCGCCGCGCCGTAGCGGGCTGGCACACCTGCTGTTCGAAAAACGCTGGCATCCGTTTGTCACCGCCATCCTGATTGGCCTGATTGCACTGCTGGCCTGGCCGCTGAGTGAAGCCACCGGACGTATGTTCGGGCTGGGGATCACCTCGCCAACGGCAAATATTCTGCAATATCTGGTCGGCGGCGACAGCAAGAACCTTAACTGGGGCGTGTTTCTGGTGCTGGGTATCTTCCTCGGTTCGTTTATTGCCGCGAAGGCCAGCCGCGAATTCCGTGTGCGCGCTGCCGATGTGGGTACCACGCTGCGCAGCGGCTTCGGTGGCCTGCTGATGGGCTTTGGCGCCAGCATCGCCGGTGGCTGCTCGATTGGTAACGGCCTGGTGATGACCGCCATGCTGACCTGGCAGGGCTGGATCGGACTGGTATTTATGATCCTCGGTGTGTGGACCGCGTCCTGGAGGTTATATGTTCGCCCGCAGCAGAAGGCGAAACTGAACCGCGCTGCGGCTTAAGTAAAGGAGCTAAAAATGGCGATTAAAAAACTCGACGTGGTAACCCAGGTTTGCCCGTTTCCTCTGATCGAAGCAAAAGCCGCACTGGCCGAAATGATCAGCGGCGACGAACTGGTGATTGAGTTCGACTGCACCCAGGCGACGGAAGCTATTCCGCAGTGGGCGGCAGAAGAGGGGCACGCTATCACTGATTTCCAGCAGGTCGGCGATGCGGCCTGGAGCATTACGGTGAAGAAAGCCTGATTTACCGTCTATCCCGCACCCTCCGTTGCGGGATAACCCGTCAGACGATCGTCTGTACGTACTGATACAGCGCTTTCAACAGGGCCTGCTTCTCGCTGTCATCCGCATACTGGTTGTAAAGCATCTCCAGCCGCTGGGCATAATACTGTAAATACTCCGGTGAAAACACGTCGCGGCGGTAAGCGAGCCAGCGCTCTTGCTCCTGCTCATCCAGGGTGCCGGGGAAGTTGCGCGCCCGGTAGTTAAACAGCAGCTTATCGATGCGCGCATCGGCAAAGGTTATATCCAGCGCCGGGAGATTTTGCGGACTGGTCTCAAGGACAATTTTCATTGCCGCGCGATCCGCGTCGCTGAAGAAGCTGTTATAGAGCTGGGTATCGACGTTATCCACCACCGCGAAAGGCTCCGCTTCGGCGAACAGCGCGACGATTTTATCGCGGACCTGCGGGTTATTACTCAGGATCTGCAGATTATCCAGACAGCGCTGACGGTCGATACCGAGGCGCGCCGCATCTTCCGGCCGCAGCGTATTGGCCTGCGCCAGCACCGGGCATTTATTCAGATGCACCAGCTTGACAGGCACGGCGGCATTGTCGCCGAGATCCGCTTTGGCGGTGTAGAGCCGCTCGCGCAGTTCATCGGCGTTGAGGTCCAGCAGCGGGGACATCTCCCCGGCCAGGTCCACCATAATCACCGCGTTACGGTTATCCGGATGCCATGCCAGCGGAGCGACCCAGCTGGTATTGCCGCGCGCTGCGCCAAACATGCCGGAGACGTGCACCAGCGGTTTCATCTGCGGGACATCAATCAGGGTCGCCAGCTTACGCTTATGACGATACGTATAAAGATAGTCAAACAGCTGTGGCTGACGGGATTTCACCAGCTTTGCCATGGCGATGGTGGCATACACATCGGCCATCGCATCGTGGGCGTTACTGTGTTCAATACCGTTAGCGCGGGTCAGGTGTTCCAGGCGGAAGCTGGGCAGGCCTTCGTCGTTATCCGGCCAGTTAATGCCGTCCGGACGCAGGGCGTAGCAGGCGCGCATCACGTCGAGCAGATCCCAGCGGGAGTTATCGTTTTGCCAGCTCCAGGCGTAGGGATCGTAGAAATTGCGATAAAAAATGTTACGCGTCACTTCATCATCAAAGCGGACGTTGTTATAGCCCACCACGCAGGTTTTCGGCACGGTAAAGAGATTGTGAATGCGTCGGGCAAACGCCGCTTCGTTATCGCCTTTAGCAAGCGCTTCCTGCGGGGTGATCCCCGTCACCATCACTGCTTCCGGCTGGGGAAGATAGTCATCGGCAGGTTTACAGTAAAACACTTTCGGCTCGCCGATAACGTTGAAGTCTTCATCGGTACGGATAGCGGCAAACTGCGCGGGCCTGTCGAGTGCCGGGCGGGTGCCGAAGGTTTCATAGTCGTGAAATAAAAAACCGGACTGGGGTGAGGCTGGCTGCATAAATGGTGTCAGTCCCTGAGATAGCGTGGGTGCAAGCGATAGCGTCTATGGTAAACGATTTAGTCAGAGACCAGAAGTGTCGCGGCGAATGTCACCGTGTAGTTTATGGTTATAAAAAGCTTTTTTTATGCATTTTTGGTTCTATGGCGCGTTAAAAACGCCTGAAAATTATATTACTGACACTTCTGATTTTTTCAAATTGCGCAAGTGGAATATATTTTCTTCGAACAGATAACGGCGGTTCCTGAGCTGAAACCAGACAGTCATGAGCAGCACAATAGGATACGTTAAATGGATTATCACGAATGAAAATATGTGTATTCTTTTTTGTTTCATGATGAATGGTAGTGTCATGAAACGCTATTTCGTTGAATATATTTATGTGGGATTTAATGAGCGTTACTATTTTCTTTCTGGTGCAAATTGAACTGTCACGAACTCTTGTTTTAAAAATCGGTAGTGCACCAATGATATAACAATTGCTAAACTCGTTTGCTATCTTACTTTTCACATCCAGAATTACCTTCCTGATATCAGAAGCGTTGTCTGCTGTGGTGCAGTGAATACCCACCATGACATTGTCATTCACTAAGGTTATTGTTATACAGCTACTTACTGACTGGAAGCATATATATTTTGTTGCTATTCTGCATTCGGATTCTCTAATGTTTACAGAAGTTTCATTAGCCAGATATGTCCTGATCATTGAAATCCATTTCCATATTTATTTTACCAGTCATGTATTCTGACATAGTTCCATTCCCCTGGTGAAGTAATATTATCAGATCTCAGAAAGTAACCACTGTGTTGCCGAGGAGATGTTTTTAAACAAACCAAAAACAATCAATAAGAGATTTTCTTGTGGGTTCTGTTGCATGATGCGGATAGTGATGTCTTTCGGGAGAAAAACGGTACAATTACCCCTTTCAGACCCTTGCCGGAGAACGGCTGTGCGTCCCGATAAATCTCTTAGCCCTTTTGAAATACGTCTCTATCGCCACTACCGGATTGTTCACGGGGTGCGGATTGCGCTGGCGTTTATTCTTACTTTTCTGCTGGTGCGCCTGCTTGAGGTGCCGGAAGGCACATGGCCGCTGATCACCCTGGTGGTAATTATGGGGCCGATCTCCTTCTGGGGGAATGTGGTCCCGCGCGCGTTTGACCGTATCGGCGGCACCATTCTTGGCTCGGTGCTGGGGCTGGTGGCGCTAAAACTGGAACTGATCTCCCTGCCACTGATGCTGTTCTGGTGTGCCGCTACGATGTTTCTATGCGGCTTCCTGGCGCTGGGCAAAAAGCCCTATCAGGCTCTGCTTATCGGTATCACCCTGGCGGTGGTGGTCGGTGCGCCCGCGGGTGATATGCACACCGCCCTGTGGCGCGGTGGGGACGTGATCCTGGGATCGCTGCTGGCGATGCTGTTTACCGGTATCTGGCCCCAGCGGGCCTTCCTGCACTGGCGGATCCAGATGGCCCACTACGTCACCCAGTTTAATCGCGTTTATCAGGCCGGATTCTCGCCGAATCTGGTGGAGCGGCCACGGCTCGAAAAATGGCTGCAGCAGATGCTGAATGACGTGGTAAGCATGCGCGCATTGATAACACCAGCCAGCAAAGAGACGCATATCCAGAAAGCGATTTTTGAGGCGATCCAGACCGTTAATCGTAATCTGGTCTGTATGCTGGAATTGCAGATCAACGCGTACTGGGCATCCCGCGCCAGCCACTTTGTGATGCTGAACGTGCAGACCCTGCGTGAAACCCAGCAGATGACGCAGCAAACCCTGCTGACCATCGCGCATGCTTTGTATGAGGGTAACCCGCAGCCGATTCGCGCCAACAGTGAAAGGCTCAATGAGATTGCTGCCGAGCTGCGGCAGCTTATCGACGCCCGGGAAGGCGAAAGCCTGGTAGAGACGCCGATTCACGGCTACGTCTGGCTCAGCAGCGAGCTGGCTCGTCAGCTGGAATTGCTCTCGCATTTAATCTGCCGGGCGTTGCGCAAATAATCTCCAGTACCTGCGGCGCGCGCCGCAAGGTTGTTTCGATTCAGCCCGGTTAAGGTTATGATGACCTCAGTGTAAAAAGCAGCGCTTACTGTCGCCGGGTTTGGCTCGCAGAGCAGGGCCTTTGGTCTTGAATGATTTTGTGTAAGTCCGTAAGGTTCAGACTACGGTGGCAGCGTTAAACGAATCCGAATTTCAATTATCAGGGGTGTAAAAATGGAAATCATCAAGCCTTCGTTCCAGGATGTACTGGAGTTTGTTCGCCTTTTCCGTCGCAAAAACAAACTGCAGCGTGAAATTCAGGACGTTGAGAAAAAGATCCGTGACAATCAGAAACGTGTTCTGTTGCTGGACAACCTCAGCGACTACATCAAGCCGGGCATGAGCGTTGAGGCCATTCAGGGCATTATCGCCAGCATGAAAACCGACTACGAAGACCGCGTCGATGACTACATCATCAAAAACGCCGAGCTGTCCAAAGAACGTCGCGACATCGCCAAAAAACTGAAAGCGATGGGCGAGCAGAAAGTCGTCGAGCCGAAAGCCGAGTAAGTCTTTACCCTGCGGTGAAGGCCATCGTCCTCACCGCAGCGTCACGCCGCCTGGTACTATGCGCAGCAGATGCTGACGGGGCCAGGCGTTCAGCGATCCCGGCCACTTCCAGCTGCTTAAAACGGCGATTGAGCACTACTGGGGTATTCCGGTGCTGGGCTATGCCCCGGTACAGACCGATATCACCCTGCCCGAACGCCATCCCGGGCTGGTGACAGCCCGCGAGTCGGGCCTGCTGAATGATATCTGGCAGCGCTTTTCGCAGGTGCTGGAAACCACTCTTGATATTGACAGGCTCCTTGTACTCTGCTCGCGGCATCAGCTTCCCGTGGGCGTATAGCCTGAGATGCCCGCAGCGGATGCCGGCGCCGGACTGACCCTGCGCGGCCATGAATTTCACTACTCCGACTTCACGACGGAACTGCCTGCCGCGCTTGCGTGCAGGAAAACCCGCGACGGCGAGGTAGTGCGCCAGTGGGAGGGGGGCTGGCAGGTGGGGAATAGCTTTGCCAGCTATCTGTACCTGCACTTTGCCCAGCGCCCGACCCTTCTGAACCACTGGATCACCGCCGCAAGGAGCGCACTGTGACGCTGCTGGCCTGGGCCTTTGCCTGGCTGCTGGACTGCCTGATCGGTGACCCGCGCGGGATGCCGCATCCGGTACGCTGGATTGGCGCGCTGTCTTCCCTGTGTTGGTCTGCTGCTCGGGGCAGCCAGCTGTGGCCTGCCGGTGGTGCTGGACGGCTTCCTCTCCTGCGCCCCGGCGCTGGCGGCCTGCCGTATTGCGTTCGCTGTGAAGCCCTGGCTGATCCCGTCCCATTTTCGGCCGAAAAGGGCGCGCGTATCGCGCTGGCAAACCTGGGCCTGGAGCCGTATCTCAATATGGAGATGCAACTGGGCGAGGGCTGCGGTGCCGCACTGGCGACGCAGCTGGTGGACGCCGCCTGTGCTATCTATAACGAGACAGGGACGCTGGCTGAGAGCAATATTGTGCTGCCGGAAGGCAAATAATCTGACGGCGGGATGAACCGCTGTTTTAACGTCCTGCACTGCATCCCCCACAGTAGCCTGTTCCGTCGCCCCGAAAACGGGCATCCATCTACTCTCCGCGTAGCCGTGTACTAAATATTCCATTTCTTAAGGAACAGTCATCTGACATTTTTACTTAATAATTTTAACAAAAAACTGATAATGCTGTAAATGTATAGCTTTTTAGTGGGTTTTTATTTCCGCGATAGATTTTTTTATCTTCATAAATGTCATCTTTTCAAACTATAAGCTTCAGCCAGCTGAATGATAGAATTACTAATAAATTAAAATAAAGCTGCTTTGTGGTGCTTGGGCGGTGGCTTTATTTATTGTTCATCAAAGCAAATCGATATCAGCAGGGTTGATTGTGTGAATAACTACTACTCGTCTTATCATTTTTCCCCGGCGGGAATTAAGGCCTCGGCAGCATTATACGGTGTCAGCTGCGTACCGCCGACGAATGCAAAAGTCATGACAATTGGCCATGGTAAGGCTTTGGATCTGATTCATCAGGCTGCGGCATACCCTCTTAGTACCCTGGTGGGTATTGATATTGACCCTGGAAATATCTCGGCTGGAATAAAAAAAATTAGTGAGTATGGGCTTGAAAATGTCCATTTGTACGGTATTGATTTACAAGACTTGCTGACAACAGATCCGGGATTGTTTGATTATATAATCATTCAGGATATCTTCGCTCTCCTGAATAATGAGTTTCGTAACAGGCTGTTGATGTTTTGTGAAAAACATCTGACGAAAAATGGCGTTATGGCTATCAAGTGGAATGCATTACCCGGAGCAAAGATAACCGAAACATTGCGAGATGCAATTGCACTGCATGGACAAGATGCAAAGACTGATGAGGAAAAAATTAGTTTAGCGAGAGCGACGTTGGCCTGCATGGATTCCGGGACGACTGACGGCGTGCTGAAAGAACATATTAAAGAAGCGTTGGCGTTTTCGGATGTCGAGTTATTATTGCACTATATTTATTCTGCAAATGATGGATGCTATTTTACTGAGTTTAATGCACTGCTTGAAAAAAATCACCTTCAGTATGTAGGAGACGCCGTCTCACAATATGAATTATCATCCTATTATGGTAGCAAAGTGGATTGTGTTCATACCATTGCGACCGAAGGGAAAGATAAGGTAGAGACACAGCAATATCTCGATTTGACCGTGGACCGGCAGGTGCGCTTTAGCCTGGCTATATCCAGACAAAATAAGGTGACTATCAGTAGACTGCCACAAACTGAAGTCCTTAAGGATTTCCATTGGGCAGGTAATTTTCAGCGTCGTATAGAAAACGCCACGCATTATAACCGTCAGGAGAAATCATTAACTACAGATAATGATTTACTGCACCGTATTCTTGATGTTATAGGGGATAGTTGGCCGTTAAGTATCAGTACCCAACAGATTATACAGAATACTCTCTTACAGGAATATCCTGAAAACCATACCGAAAAAGTGCTTGCAACCCTTACAGCATTGTATATGCAAAATGTTCCCGGAATTTATCTCGCGAGCAATGCATCACCCTATAATGAGTCTCCTCATAATAAATTGCGGCTTATTTGTAGCATTGCGCCTGAATCTTTTGCAGATTCAGACAGTATTGAATTGAAAAATTTGTGGGGTGAAAAGGCTACGCTTACTAAGAATGAATATGATTTTGTCGAATCAGGTCTGAATATTTGCAATGAACAAGAGTATATTTGTGTCATTGATCTTGTAAGTAAAGGTCTGTTGACAGGCTCGGATTTTGCATGGCTGAAAATGTATCAAAAATATATGTCACTACAGAATATTGATATTTTTCGACGTAGAATCTCCAGTTATCTTCTGTTCGCCGGCAGTGAAAAAATGTGCGGGTTCAGAAAAGAACGTGCAATCCATAACAGCATGTCTAAAAAAACAGATAGTCACACCGATCTGCGTTTACTGAAAAAAGCTAATCAACTGTATGTAAATGGGAAAGTGAGTTCCGCACTTGAAATTATCAGCGGGATGGTGGAGAAACAACCTGGTAATATAAAACTGTTGAGCGAAGCAGCGGTTTTATTTTTTAAATCCGGTGAGGTAAATACTGCTCTGAAATATGCCATGGCGGGTTTGTCTATTTATGCAACGGATTCTGTTATATATAAAGTTCTCACTCAGACTCTTGCAGTTAAAAATGACAGATATTATCCGCAAAAAATTGCTCAATATATTTTGCGAACAGATTCAAATAAAGGGAATGGATGGCATCTGTTAAGCTCAGTTTGTCGTGAGCAACAACAGGGTAAACTGCATGAGTATTGTGCCAGAAAGGCAGTTGAACATAATAGCAATAATCCCGATTATTTAATTGCTTTGGGAAATGTGCTGAGTGAAAGGAACCAGATAAGTGAAGCCAGGAAATATCTTGAAAAAGCTGTTCATCTTTCTGAAGCCAGCAATAAATACTTTGCTTATTACAGTTCTTTTCTGTTTACAATAATGCATGATTATGGGCTGACGCCGGACGAAATTCGTAAACAACACGAAACATTTGGTGCGAAAGCTAGCCTGTGGGCAAAAAATAAAAAATTGTCTATAGAGCGACCGAAAAACGATAAAAAATCTGGTCGCCTGCGCATTGGTTTTGTTTCTGGCGACTTCAGAGATCACTCTGTCGCCAAATTTATCTATCCTGTCTGGAATACTCTCGATCGCGAACGGTTTGAGATCTTTGGCTATAATGCTTCACCACGCGCTGATCGCTTTACAAATATATTCAAAGAGTTATCAGATGAATGGCATGACATTCAGTTAGCGAGCTATACTGAACTGGCCGAATTAATAGTTGAAGATCAGATCGATATTCTGATCGATCTGTCTGGACATACTAGCTATAATCGCCTGCCAACTTTTGCCCTGAAGCCTGCCCCCGTGCAGATGTCATGGATTGGTTATCCGGGAACCACGGGGATGCGTGAAATTGATTACTATATTATTGACAGCAATTATGCGCTACCGGGTATGCTGGATGACCACTTTATCGAAAAACTGGCCTATCTCCCTGCGGTCAGACAGTTTGAAGCCCAGGGCTACAGTCCGGAGGTTAACGCACTTCCTGCGCTGACAAACGGGTTTGTTACTTTTGCCAGTTTTAATCGGCCGCAAAAAATTACCTCAGACGTACTGGATTGCTGGGCTGAAATACTCATTCAGCTCCCTTCGGCAAAATTACTTCTGGCCTCCATGAGCGACGAGGAAATGATCGCTAAACATACCGAAGAGCTGGTTCAGCGAGGGGTTAACAGCGAACAGATAGAGGGACGTCTGAAGACAGCGTTAACAACCTATATTGATATGCACCGGGAAGTGGATGTCATTCTGGATACTTTCCCTTATACCGGTGGTACGACAACGAATTATGCCAGCTGGATGGGAGTGCCTTCTCTGACGTTATCCGGGGATCGTGTGGTATCACGACAGGCTGGTGCCAGCATGACTTTCCTTGGCCTCGAGGAGTTTATTGCTTACAGCAAGGAAGAATATATATCAAAGGCTGTGGCACTCAATCACCAGTATGAATACCTTAATAACCTGAGACTGAGCCTTCGCCAGCGGATCATAGACAAAGAGAAAAATGTTCGCAGCATAGCCTGTTATTTTGAACAGGTTATGGAATGTGCCTGGGATCGCTATCAGCAAGGGCTGCCTGCCCAGCCGATTATTATTGAGCAGGATAAAGGTTGCTGATGTTATTTCCTGCGTTTTACTTGTATGCGCACAGTGTCAGAGCATGAGTGAAAATGGTGATGCGCCAGGGGAATATTTTACCCTTAAACTGATGGTTACTGGCGATTTGTTGTTATCATCTGCCTGACGATCTCCGTAAAATATCTCAGCTGGTCATGAGTTATTATTCTGGTTACAAGATATACGTATGGCATTACACCGAAGTTTTGCTGGCAACATATAAATCGTGCCGGTGGGTGGCGTTGTACGATCGGGAGGAATTTTCACGTTCTGAACTGTCACTTAAATTTCTGCAGATTGATGATGTTCATTATTATCAGGGAAAGAAACCCCTTATGCAACCAGGCCATCAAAGGTTTCCCCCAGAGCCAGCGCGCGCATATCCTGCTCAATCCTGCTCTGTTCAGGAAAGTACGCTTGTGCTCTGTTCAGCATGGCGGCCGCGCCATCGACGCCGGTAAGCTGGAAGCCCTGAGCAATAAAATACCCGGCAATTGGCTGACAGTTACCGCAGCCGATATCCAGAATATGGCCTTCTCCACCAATAGCCGCGATAAACCTGTCCAGCCAGTTTTTTTCAAACAGCGCCCGGGAGCGGGCAAAAGCCGCCACATGGCGCTGATAGATTGAGAGGATATTATCGGTGGCTGAGCTGCTCATGGTTGATCCTTTTTTTAGTTCAGGGGAGTTCATTTTCTCGGGGTAGGAAACATTATTCTGTATCGCTGTACCATAGCCAGCTATCCGTTTTGCTCTCTTCAAGATACAGAATGTTTTGTCTATGATTGGTGTGTGATGTGAGGGGGCATACCAGTCTTGAGCGTATTCTGTGAAGGTGAATTGAATACATCCCACTTTCGTCCCAATCAGCGGGGCAGGCAGCCGCTTTGCGAAAAATTCTATTCTTAGATGATGAATCTGTCCAGACCATCACGAATATTTATTGCAAAAATGTTTTTGCGACTTGTTGTAATGTTATGTTGTAAGTAAGTTTTCCTTAATCACTCCATGAGGACGATATCGTCTTTATCTCGGAGTTGATATTCATCATGAAATATAGAGATAGTCAAGTCGATGTGAAATTAAGATAGTGGTTTTATAATTCTCTTGAACAGCAGCTTTTAAGGGAGGTAATCTTCTTTTTTATATGCATGTGGCGAGGTCTCTCTTATTTTTATCAATGAGATAGAATTAGGGTTGCATGCCGAAACTTAGTTAAGATTGATTCATAAGATAAAAGAAACATCACTCTCTCGAAATCTTCAAATAATATTTACAACACATTTTGACATGGTTTTTGGACGTGCCCCTGGTGATGCGCGAAGTTTTCTTGAGGCAATAAATAAAAAGACAGTTATAAATACTGATATACCTCCTGAATATGCTTTTTCTAAATTAACCTCTGATAACTTAGAGGAAATTGATGTTCTTGTTGAAGTTGTTGTCTCTGAAAAACTTTTATCAAGTGTTTTGCCTGTGGATATTCGTCCGAGAATTAAACTTGAAGTTATTGGTTCGGCAAGTTCTTTATTGAGGCAGTTAGCTGCAGTGTATCAGAGAGGCAGAAAGAAAAATACATTGGTTGTTTTTGATGGAGATCAGAAACGACTTGTTAAGAATAATATAAAATGTGGCAAGAGTATGTTCGAAAATAACGATGGGGATTTTGACTCTTGGTTTAAAGATAGTATCTCGTATATTCCTGGCGAAAAATAGCCTGAGAGATGGATTATAAATAAAAACCTTGAATATATCGACGGTTTATCCAGGCGACTCCTGACCGATGCATGATTATTAAGTGACATACTCGCTCGTGGCCGCGAAGCTGCAAAACATAAAGCATTATATGATATGGCGGCTCCTTTAGGTTTAAGTGCAAGGAGGTTTTAGAACGCTGTTGTATAAATTTAGCCATATCATGCCCAGAAGAATTTAGCTACTTAGTCAATAAAATACAAATGATGCTTGATAAAGGGGCGACGTTACTGATACCGTTCTTTGTGAAATTGTGAGCAGCTGGCCGATACTAGCTTATTTCTGACTGCGAGCCACAGTTGAAGGCGGTTATTTTTTCAAGAGTCGATGATATATAATGATATCGGTTTGCACTAAACATGTCCCTCTATACCGACGATCCGGAGGTTGTGAAAGTGTCAAGAATAGTAATGCATTATAGAGATCGTTAACGTATTTGCAGGTCGAGGGGAAAACCACATCAGCAAAAAATCCCTATGGCCTCAATCGCAAACAACGGGAAAATGGTAACGGCCAACATACAAAAAAAGTCGTTAATGCTTACTTTTGTACCTTCTTCCTGCAAAATTGCGAGCAGATCGACGCAGTGGCGTGATCCACTAAGCGCACAAATAAATAGCCCGCCTCAGGTTTCCCCGGGCGGGCTTTTCTAAATTTGGCTCCTCTGACTGGACTCGAACCAGTGACATACGGATTAACAGTCCGCCGTTCTACCGACTGAACTACAGAGGAATCGCAAGGAGGCCTATCTTAACGGCGAAATTTTCTTTGTCAAACCGCATTTGCGCTCTGTCGACTCGTCTGCTGCATCTGTCAACAATTTGTTGTAAATGCCCGCGATCTTTGTGGAAAAATACTTTGCAGGATTAGGGTTTCTACCTCATCATTTGAAAAGTAGTTTCAACTTTTTCAATAAGGTCAATTTTGAACGTCACCGTCGCCTTACGTCAGGCCGTCCAGCGGACGCCCTGGTACCAGAAGCGCAAAACCTACCGCGTGTTGTTCTGGCGAGAAATCTCCCCCCTGGCTGTGCCTATTTTTCTGGAAAACACCTGCGTCCTGCTGATGGGCGTGCTCAGTACGTTCCTCGTGAGCTGGCTGGGTAAGGAAGCGATGGCCGGTGTCGGGCTGGCGGACAGCTTTAATATGGTGATTATGGCCTTCTTTGCCGCGGTGGATCTCGGCACCACGGTGGTGGTGGCCTTTAGCCTCGGCAAGCGCGATCCGAGCAGGGCGAGGGCGGCCGCGCGGCAGTCTCTGGTGATTATGACCCTGTTTGCCATTGTGCTGGCGATTGTGATCCATGCCAGCGGCGAGCAGATTATCGATTTTGTGGCCGGTGAGGCGACGCCGGAAGTGAAGGCGCTGGCGCTGGCCTATCTGGAGCTGACGGTGCTGAGCTATCCGGCAGCAGCGATTACGCTTATCGGCAGCGGGGCGCTGCGCGGTGCGGGGAACACCCGTATTCCGCTGATTATTAACGGAGGGATGAATATTCTCAATATTATGATCAGCAGCGTGCTGATTTACGGGGTGTTCTCCTGGGACGGGCTGGGCTTTGTCGGCGCCGGTCTGGGCCTGACCATTGCCCGCTATATTGGCGCGGTGGCAATCATCGTGGTGCTGATGATTGGTTTTAACCCGGCCCTGCGTATCAGCCTGAAGAGCTACTTTACGCCGCTGAACTTCGGCATTCTGTGGGAAGTGCTGGGGATCGGTATCCCGGCCAGTATCGAGTCGGTGCTGTTTAACGGCGGTAAGCTGCTGACCCAGATGTTCATCGCCGGCATGGGCACCAACGTTATTGCCGGTAACTTTATTGCCTTCTCTATCGCGGCGGTGATTAATCTGCCCGGTAACGCCCTCGGCTCGGCGTCGACCATTATTACCGGTAAGCGCCTGGGTAAAGGGCAGATAGGCCAGGCCGAGCGTCAGCTGCGCCACGTATTCTGGATGTCGACCATTTTCCTGACCCTGATTGCCTGGTTCAGCGTGCCGTTCAGCGGGCTGCTGGCCTCGTTCTATACCCATGAGCAGGACGTGAAGGAGGTGGTGCAGGTGCTGATCTGGCTTAACGCCGCCTTTATGCCAATTTGGGCCGCATCCTGGGTGTTACCTGCCGGGCAGAAGGGCGCGCGCGATGCCCGCTTCGCTATGTGGGTGTCAATGCTCGGGATGTGGGGCTGTCGCGTGGTGGCGGGCTATACGCTGGGCGTGGTGCTGGGCATGGGCGTGGTCGGCGTCTGGCTGGGAATGTTCCTCGACTGGGCGGTGCGCGGCGCGTTTTTCTACTGGCGAATGGTCAGCGGGCGCTGGCTGTGGAAGTATCCAAAGCCACCAAAAGAGGGAATTTCTGCGCAAACTGGAGAATAATTCGGCAAACGCACGAAACTGTGCAATCAGTCTTTGACAAGGTCGGGATGCGTCGCTAATATTCGCCCCGTTCACACGATTCCTCTGTAGTTCAGTCGGTAGAACGGCGGACTGTTAATCCGTATGTCACTGGTTCGAGTCCAGTCAGAGGAGCCAAATATAGAAAAGCCTGCTTTCGAGCAGGCTTTTTGCTTTTCAGCCTTTCTCTCTCCGACTCAAACCTGTTCCTCTGTCCGGCGTCGTATCCTCTGTAGAAATGTCTGTGCCAGAGGCGATACCGTATTCGGATCGTGGATGACGTATAAATCGGCGGAAGGGGCTTTGAGTAACTGGCAGAAGCGCACTCCGGGCCAGCGAATGCTGCCATAGCTTTCAGGTAGCAAGGTGATGCCATAGCCTTGTGCGACCAGCGCCAGCGCAGTTTGTGGCTCATTGACCTGGTAGGAGATGGCAGGGGAAAAACCGTATGTCAGGCACAGGTTGCGTACCTGCAGCCCGAGACTTCTTTCCTGCACGGGCAGGACAATAAAAGGTTCCTCTTTCAGGGCTGCAAAGGGGACGGGTTCTCCACTGGCCAGGGGATGAGCCTCAGGGAGGGCAAACGCATAGTTCTCCCGTGCCAGCAGCTCACAGACCATCCCGGAAGGGGATGGCTCGCGGCCTCCCGCCAGATGGCAATAGCGGTCCGGCGCTGACGCAGGGCGTCGATCTGTTTGACAGGCGTCAGTTCGTTGAGTGACCAGCTGGCCGTGGGGACCTCGCAGCTAAACTGTTGCAGGATCTGCATCAGCGCGCCCCGAACTGATGCTACCACTGCTCCCACCACCAGATGCCCGACTTCACCCCGTCCCAGTTGTTGTACTGGCGCAGTGAGGTGCTGGTATGTTTCAGTAAATTCTCAACGCCGTCGGCTATGTTCTGGATAATTCTCGTCTATTCGATGCTCTATATGCCTACTCTGGCACTGACGAATGCGATCTCCTGTTTTTGTCTCGGCAAATATAGCCTTGATTCGACGAAAGATTACCCGCCGGTTCGCGTTTACGGCACCGTCGGGTTGATCTGCGCCATGTGGATAATCAGCTTCAGCGGGTTTGAGATTAGTAGCACGCAGCTGTATCTGGCGGCGGCAGTCTCTATGCTACTCGGGTTGTATGCCTTTACGCTGCCGACCTGCCCGACCTCGCAGGCCAAAAAAGGCGCAAGCTGGTTCAGTATGCTAGGGCTGGATGCGCTGGTGCTGTTCCGTTAGCGGTTTATGGTGCTGTTTTTACTCTTTGCCATGCTGTCGGGTGCGGCGTTGCAGATACCCGGCCGATGAAAAATGCCGGGTTGTAACACGCTAAATGCCTGACGGCAGGTTTATCAGACCGGCAATATTGCCGGTCTTTTTTTGCCGTTTTAGTTGACCTGTACCCGAACCGGAGCGGTTGCCTCAAACAGCCACGGCCTGGCTTCGCTGTCCACCAGCGGAGAAAGGGTTTCCCGCACCTGCTGATGATATTCATCCAGCCACTGCAATTCTCGATCGCTCAGCAGATGCAGTTCCACCTGACTGACGTCAATCGGGATTAGCGTCAGGGTCGAGAAGCGACAGAAGCCCGGAATGTTCGCCACCACTTCCACCTGGTTTTCAATACGGATCCCGTACTGGTCTGTCAGATAGTAACCCGGCTCGATGGTCATGATATTGCCTGCCTCCAGCGGCCATGGGTTGACCTTTTTGGCGATACGGTGTGGCGCTTCGTGGATCAACAGCTGGTGGCCGACGCCGTGACCGGTGCCGTGGTCGAAGTCGAGGCCCAGTTCCCACAGCGCCCGGCGGGCAAACGCGTCCAGCTGATGGCCCTGGCTACCGCTCGGGAACTGAAGCGTAATCACAGAAAGAAAACCTTTCAGCACGGCGGTGTAGTGCAGACGACGCTGAGCGTCGAGCGGGGCGAAGGCGAGCGTACGGGTCGCGTCGGTCGTGCCGTTGACGTACTGACCGCCGGAATCGTTCAGATAGAAACCGTCGCGGGTAATGGCCGTATCGGTTTTCTCGCTGGAGTGATAGTGGCACATGGCCGCGTTGCTACCGAAAGCCGAAATGGTGCTAAAGCTCTGCTCGATAAATCCGTCCTGCTGTTGGCGGAAGGCCAGCTGGCGAGCCTGGACTTCCATCTCGGTGAGCGGGTTACCGGCGGCTTCGCGGGCCGGGACTTCGTGGGCCAGCCAGGCGAGGAAGTTCACCCAGGCCGCGCCGTCAGTACGGTGGCTCTGGCGATAGCCTTCCAGTTCGGTCGCGTTTTTACTGGCTTTGATAAAGGTGATCGGGTCCGGTTGCCACAGGACGGTCCCGCCGTGTTGTTCGATGGCAAAACGCAGGGCCACCGGCGCATAGTCGGCGTCAAGCAGGATGGTCTTACCGGAGGCGACCTGCTGACAGCGGGCAACAAATGCCTGCTGCGGAGCAAGGGTCAGACTCTCCAGCAGGGCAGGAGGAAGCTCGTGGAGCTTCTCTTCGGCTACAAACCATTCTACCTCGCCCCCACGGCTTAATAGCGAGAAGGAGTGAGGCACCGGGTTCATGGCGACATCCGAGCCGCGTACATTCAACAGCCAGGCAATATTATCCGGCAGGGTGATGGCCAGGTAGTCAGCACCTTTCTCCGCCAGCACGGCCGCAATACGGGCGCGCTTATCGCTGCTGCTCTCGCCTGCAAAAGCCTGCGGCATCTCACGGATAATGCCGCGCGGTGCGGCCGGACGATCCTGCCAGACGGCGTTAAAGGGATCGCTCTGGAGCGCAACCAGGTCACAGTCTGTGGCGCTCAGCGCCTGATACTGGCTGTTAACCATCAGCAGAGGTTCAAAGGCGATACGGCTTCCGGCAGGCACGCCGGTTTTCAGCCAGTCGGCCAGCGGCTCGTTATGCAGATGGTGGATCTCCCAGTCCTGCAGGCTGACCTCGGCACGAACCTGCACCTGGTAGCGTCCGTCAACAAACAGCAGGGCGCGGTCACGCAAAACCAGCGCCAGTCCGGCTGAGCCGGTAAAGCCGCTCAGCCAGGCCAGTTTGTTGTCGCAGGAAGCGCAGTCTTCGCTTTGATGGGCATCGGCACGGGGAACGATTATGCCATCCAGGCCCTGCTGTTGCAGAAAGTCGCGCAGTGCGAAGAGCGGTGTAGTGCTTTGCATAGTCTGTCCTGTTATTGGTGTGATTAGCGGAACGGCGGCTCGTTAAAGGTACGCAGTTTGCGCGAGTGGAGCCTGTCACCTTCCGCCCGCAGTAAATCGATGGCGTGAATACCAATCTGCAAGTGCTCGGAGATGGCCCCTTCATAGAAGCGGTTGGCCTGGCCAGGCAGCTTGATTTCGCCATGCAGCGGCTTGTCGGAGACGCACAGCAGCGTGCCGTAAGGCACGCGGAAGCGGTAGCCCTGGGCGGCAATGGTGGCGCTCTCCATATCGATGGCGACCGCGCGGCTGAGGTTAAAGCGCAGGGCCGAGGCGGTGTAGCGCAGCTCCCAGTTGCGGTCATCGGTGGTCACCACGGTCCCGGTGCGCAGGCGCTGTTTAACCTGCTCGCCCTCCATGCCGCTGACCTCTTTGGTGGCGTCGTACAGCGCCCGCTGCACTTCGGCGATGCTGGGGATCGGAATATCAGGCGGCAGCACCGCATCCAGCACGTGATCGTCACGCAGATAGGCGTGGGCCAGGACGTAGTCACCAATCGCCTGGCTTTCGCGCAGGCCGCCGCAGTGACCAATCATCAGCCACACAGCCGGACGCAGTACCGCCAGATGGTCGCAGATGGTTTTGGCATTTGACGGGCCGACGCCGATATTGATAAGCGTAATGCCCTCGCAGTCGGCGGTTATCAGGTGCCAGGCCGGCATCTGGTGCTTCTTCCATGCCAGATCGGATATGGCCATCTCCGGGGCTTCCGTATCGGCGGTGATCCAGGCACCGCCAGCACAGGACAGGGCGATATACGGACTGTCCGGATCGAGGATCTGGCTGCAGCCCCAGCGTACAAACTCATCCACATAGCGGGTGTAGTTAGTAAACAGCACAAAGGGCTGGAAATGTTCGGCCAGGGTGCCGGTGTAGTGACGCAGGCGGGCGAGAGAGAAATCGACCCGGCGGGCATCAAAATGGGAGAGCGGATAAAACTCTCCGGGATGGAACAGTCCGTCGGCAGTCTCATCACCGATTTGCGCCAGCTCGGTGGTCGGAAAGTGGCGCGTCAGGCCTGCGCTCATGGAACGGTCCAGGGTCAGCTCCGAGCCGTCAATCACGTATGGCCAGGGAATCTCATGCAGGGACGGCTCAACGCTAATTTCCGCACCGTAATCCTGCTGCAGCAGCTGGAGCTGTTCGAGCAGATAGGGGCGGAACAGGGACGGACTGGTGATGGTGGTGGTGTAACAGCCGCTGTGGGTGAAACGGCCAAAGGCGCGGGTTTTCGGTGGATTGTGGGCGCTGCCGTCCCAGCTTACGGAGAGCTGGGGATAAACAAACAGGCCACCGGCACGAGCACCGGTATCCGGCAGGTTCTGGTCGTTAATATAGCTGGCAATGGCGTCGCGCAGGGCGTTAACGGACTGGGCATACAGGGCCTGCAGAGCCTCGACGGCTTCTTCCGGGGTTAAACCGTGACGTTTCATGATTCACTCCTTGTTTCAGCAATACAGCCATCTCTGTGAGTATGTCACAGACAGATGAAACGGAAATCAGGGGATTATGCCGAAAAAAGACGCCTCCCGGGGGAGGCGTTCAGCGCCCCGAGCAGTGCGCCAGTGATATAGATCCGATGGCGGCCGTATCGGTCCGCCATCCAGGCAAAAAGAGGAATGGTCAGACAACTGATTCCGCCGACCAGCAGGCCGATGTTGAGGAACAGCTCGCGCGGCATTCCCAGATTCTGGGTGGAGTAGTTGAGGGCGAAGGCGGTGACGATATACATGGCCAGCAGAGCTGCACCGCCCCATTCGCCGCCGACGGCAAAGCCCTGGATAGCGCGCAGGGTGACCAGCAGGACGGGCGCCCACCAGCCGATAGTTTCAAAAGAGGGCAGGATACCGATACAGGCGGTGGCGATCCCTATCAACCAGACGGTGAGCATCAGCATCCGCTTACGACCGAGTTTGTCGCCAAAGTGGCCGAAGATAATGCCGCCCAGCGGACGGAACAGGAAGCCGACGCCGAAGGTCGCAAAGGCGGCAAGGGTGCCCATCGCCGGATCGACCTGCGGGAAAAATTCGCTGTTAAAGACCAGTGCGGCGGTGATGCCGTAGAGTAAAAAATTATACCAGTCGACGACTGCTCCGGCGAAGCTGCCCCAGGCAGCCCGGCGGGCGCGATTAAGGGACGGTGTCTTCTCATCTGGGCGGGAGGTAGCGAGCGTGGAGTCCATAATTGTCCTGTTCGTTCCTTAACTTTCTAATTTTTTTAGTTATTAATTGGCTATTTTGTTACTCATAGTGCGGGCGGCAAAATGAAGGCCGCTACTGAGACTACCGTGACATCCGTCAGGAGAAAACCCTTTTAGAAAAGCGACGCTGCGAAAGGGGAATTTGACTCAGGGAAAGGGGGTGGCGCAGACGATTATTCGGCGATGAAATCGCGTGCCCGCGGTCCATGCTGGCCGTGAAAGTTGCAAATATGGCGGGCTGTCCCAGAATAGAAGAATACCAACGTATTTGATTAGGATGAGACTATGCGACACCTGTTGGCCGTGCTGTGGGGAACCCTCATTATCAGCGCTGTTCCGGCACAGGCTGCACAAAAAGTGTATGGCGAATCACGCATTCGCGACTGGTGGAGTCATTTTACCGATGACGTATCGCAAACCTGGAATCAGCCTCAGTATTACGATCTCTACGTTCCGTTCCTGAGCTGGCACAACCGTCTGACCTACGACAAAGAGAAAACCGACAACTATAACGAAATGCCCTGGGGCGGCGGCGTCGGGATGTCACGCTATGACAGCAATGGCGACTGGAGCGCACTCTACGCCATGATGTTTAAAGATTCCCATAATATGTGGCAGCCGATGATCGGCTACGGCTGGGAGAAGGGCTGGTATCCCGCTGGCGGCCAGGATTTTCGTCTCGGTCTCGGGCTGACCGCCGGGATCACCGCAAGGGATGACTTTGCCAACTATGTGCCTCTGCCGCTGGTTTTACCGCTGTTTTCCGCAGGCTACAAGCGGGTAAATCTGCAGTTCACCTATATTCCCGGCACTTACAATAACGGCAACGTTCTTTTTGCCTGGATGCGCTTCGCCTTCTGAATCCGCTCACAGGGTGATGACTTTTTTGACCATCGGGCTGGCCAGTGCCAGCGTGGAGATCCCGACCGAACCCACAAAAGTCAGGGCAATCAGCATCAGCTTTGTCCCCAGCGAGTTAATGGGGATCAGCCAGCTCAGAAGATGAAATACCGAGTAGTGGAGGATATAAACCCCGGTCATCGTTTTGCTGATGGTCGCCAGCAGCCCCTCTTTAAACTCCACGTTGCGACGAAAGCGCACTCCGTTGGCGGCGATGGTCAGCGCCACCACCAGAATATAGATTTGCGAACCGGTGAGGATAAAGGCGTTTCTGTCCGCTTTAAACAGCGCAAAAAAGAAGTGACGCTCATAAAACCAGGTAAACAGATAGATAAAGGGGATAGCGAAATGGGCGGCTTTCACCACCTTTTCCCGGGCGAGCCAGCTGGCAATCAGCGGATCGAAAAAGAGCTGCCCGGTGAGATAAAACAGCAGCCATGTCCAGAGACGATACTCGGGGGCCACGGAGAAAATATGGACCCCGGGCCAGAGTACCGAAAGCAGGTCGTAGCTATACGAACCGATCAGCAGCGTAAACACCGTGCCGACAAACAGGCTTCTTCGCTGACTAAGCCATTCCACTGCCGGATGAAACGCGTAAATCACCATAAAGGCGAAGACAAACCACGGCTGGATAAGATAGCCGCGCTGATACGGCTCCCACAGGTAGTAGATCATTATCCAGAAAATAAACACGAAAATTAAGTTTTTAAGCTTGCCGAGCTGCCACTGCGGACCGTGTCGGGACTGGGCGTCAAGATACCCGGCAACGACAAAAAACAGTGGCGTAGCAATGGTCGAGATAAAGGTCAGGAAACCCAGTATCCAGTGATAGTCGTAATCATACTCATCCAGGGTGTTGTAGATCGTAAAAAAGGTCACCGCTGTCATACAGCCCAGCGTTTTAATAATATTTAATCCCGTGGCGTTCATTGCGGGCTCACCGTGCCCTTTCTGTGAAAACAGGCATAGATCACCGGCAGTACCAGCAGCGTCAGCAGGGTAGCAAATCCCAGGCCGAACATAATGACAACGGCCATGCTCTGGAAGAATACATCGCGCAACAGCGGTGCCAGGCCCAGCACCGTAGTGAAGGCGGTCAGCAGGATCGGACGCAGGCGCGACGTGCTGGCATAAAGAATCGCTTCATGCTGGGTTTTCTGTCGCTTCTGCTGTTCAATCTCCTCAACCAGCACAATTCCGTTGCGGATCAGCATTCCGCTGAGGCTCAGGAGGCCAATTAACGCCATAAAGCCAAACGGGATCCCGGTGAGCAGGAAGCCCGGCGTGACGCCGATCAGCGCCAGCGGCACCGTCAGCCAGATAGCGACAGCGTTTTTCAACGAGCTGAACATCAGTACCGTGATGACAAACATCACCAGATAGCCCAGCGGCAGGGTCATAAAGACGCCCTGCTGCGCCTCGCTGGAACTTTCTGCATCGCCACCCCATTCGATACTGTAGCCTGGCGGCAGGGGGAGAGCGTTTATCTGCGGCTGGACGCGGCTAAGAATATCCCCGGAAGTTTCAGCGCTGAGCGGTGCTGGATTGGCACTGACCGTCAGCACGCGGGTGCGATCGCGGCGCAGGATCAGCGGGTCTTCCCACTCCAGGTTAAAGGCGCTGACCACGTTGCTCAGCGGAATATACTGCTGACGGCTCTGGCTCCAGACCAGCACATTATTCAGATGGTTGGCATCCTGACGTTCGCTTTTCGGCGGACGAACCACCACCGGTAGCAGATCTGAGCCTTCCCGGAACAGCCCGGCGCGGCTGCCGGAGAAATTCATCTCCAGCGCATTATCAATATCCTGCTTATCGACGCCCAGCTCGCGACCCAGCGCCGTCGAATACTGCGGACGAATGACCTTACTGCGGTTTTGCCAGTCATTACGCACGCTGTCTGTGCCCGGATCGCGCGCGAGAATATCCCCGACCTGGCTGGCGATAAGGCGCAGCCTGTCCGGGTCCGGCCCTTTAATTCGCACTTCAATGGCGCTGTCGCCAGAAGGGCCGAACATCACCCGTTTGGCGCTGGCGTTAACCTGCGGATAGTGGCGGGCGATATAGTTTTCGGTGAAATGGGTCAGAGTGGAAATACTGCGTTGATCCTCTGTGCGCACCATAATCTGCGCATAGTTGCTGTACTGTCGCTGGCCGCTGTAGGTCAGAATAAAACGCATACTGCCCTGACCGACTGTGGTGATGGTGGTCACCACGCCCGGCTGTTGATTGATGGATTTCTCGATATCGGCTGCCATCTGCTCGGTCCAGGCGATATCGGTTCCGTAGGGTAGCCAGAGATCGACAAAGAAAATTGGCGTATTCGATGAGGGGAAGAAGTTTTGCCGCACCAAGCCAAAGCCCCAGATAGCCGCAGCCAGCAGGGCCGCCATCAGCGTCAGGGTGATAGTTTTACGCAGCAGCAGTGCGTTAAGGATGGCCTGATACAGGCGGAAAATTCGGCCCTTGTAGGGATCGGCCTCTGCCGCAGCCGGCGGCGTGTCGTCCTTAAACAGCCACCATTTGACCAGCAGCGGCGTAATAGTCAGCGCCGAGAACCAGCTTAGCATCAGTGAAATCAGTAGCACCTGGAAAAGCGACTTGCAGTATTCCCCCGTCGAATCCTGAGAAAGCCCTATCGGCGCAAAGGCGAGGATAGCAATCATGGTCGCACCCAGCAGCGGCAGCGCCGAGCGGCGGATAATATAGTTAACAGCGGTCACCAGGCTTGAGCCCTGCTGGCGGGCGATGAGAATACCTTCGACAATCACAATGGCGTTATCGACCAGCATACTGAGGGCGATAATCAGCGCCCCCAGCGAGATACGCTGTAGCTCGATCCCCCACAGATACATAATCAGCAGGGTGCCGAGTACGTTAAGGGCCAGCGACAGTGCGATAATAATCCCGCTGCGCACGCCCATAAAAATCAGCAGCACGCCGACGACAATCGCCACCGCCATCAGGAAGTTAGTAATAAAGCCGTTAACCGAGAGGGCGACTTCCGCCGACTGATCGTAGAACAGATCGATATTAATCCCGGCAGGCTTCTCCGCGGACATCTGCGACAGCTTCGTCTGCAGATTGCTGCCAACGTCAATCACGTTAACGCCGGGAATAAACGACACGCCCATGGTCACAGCCTGGCGACCGTTGGCGTGATAGATACTCGACGGCGATTCATTCAGCCCGCGCGACAGGGTGGCGATATCGCGCAGATGCGTGGCCGCCCCCGCGCCCGGTGGGCTGATCAACAGGTCCGCCAGCGCATCGAGATTTTCAAACTCCCCGGTCGGATGGAGGCGAATGGATTCGCTGCCGGAGGCGATCTCTCCGGCGCTGGAGACCACATTAAGACGGGCAAGGGTGGTGGAGAGCTGGCTTAGCGTGATCCCACGCGCGGCCATTTTATGCAACGAAATATCGACGTTAATCTGCGGCTGGATGACTCCGCCGATAGCCACCTTGCCGACGCCGGGAACCAGCACCAGCTCACGGCGCAGCTGTTCGGCATACTGTACCAGCTCGTCATTAGTAAAATTGTCGCCGGAGAGGGCGAAGAAGAAGCCAAACACGTCGCCGAAATCGTCATTGACAAAGGGGGCAGACACGCCGGGCGGGAACATCCGCGTGGCATCGCCAACACGGCGACGTAGTTCATCCCAGATTTGCGGCAGCTCGCTGGAGTGATAGCGCGAGGCGATATTGACGGTGATCTGCGACAGCCCATTCGAGGAGATAGAGCTGACGTTATACAGATACGGCAACTGCTGGATGGCGTTTTCCAGCGGCAGCGTGACCTCTTCTTCAACCTGCTGGGCGGATGCGCCAGGATAATGAACCACCACCACGGCGGTTTTAATAGTAAAGGCAGGGTCTTCAAGGCGCCCGATATTCAGCAGCGCAAAAATCCCCCCGATGCCCAGCAGTAGCAGCGCCAGCCAGACGCGGACGGGGTTATCAATAAACTGGCGAAAAATATCCATTACAGGCCTCGTTCACGCGTCCAGACTCGAACCGATTGTTGGGCATGCAGTTCGCCCACGCCCGCTGCGACTACGCGCTCGCCGGCACTCAGCCCTTCAGGGATCGCCACGCCTTCGGCGGTGACCTGGCCGACTGTGACTTTGCGATCCTCAAGATACAGTGACTCGCCTTCGCTTTTTACCACCCAGACGTGCGGCTCGTTACGCGGGCTATTGTCGGGATTGAAAACGGCTCCCGACGGGATGACCAGCATTGGCCTGCGCGCACCCGCCGCAAGGTTCGCAAGATTAACCCGGACGCTGCCGCTGACGCCGCCTGCCGCCGGGAAATCGTCCGGACGTGGGAGAATTAAAATCACCTGCCAGGTGAGGGTGCTGCTGTCGCTACTGGCGGTATGCTCTTTATAGTCGGCGACAAACTCGCGGCCCGGCAGTGCATTGATGGTGACCACCGGCCGGTATTGCGCATTGCGGATATCCAGCGCGGCAAAGAGATTTTCCGGAATATTAAAGACCACGTCCAGTACGTCGGTACGGGTGAGGGTGGCGATGGGCTGGCCTGCGGCAATGACCTGATGATTGCGCACGTGCACGCTGGCGGCGGTGCCGCTAAAGGGCGCGTTCAGCGTCATCCGGGACATCTCTTCACGGGCAATTTTCAACGCGGCGTTAGCGGCATCCCGGTTGGCACGCTGGACATCCATCTCTGATTTGGACACCGCCTGTCTGGCCGTCAGGGACTGGAAGCGATCAAACTGCCGCTGCGCCAGCGTGGCTGCGGACTGACGTTCATTCAGCCGCTGCTGTGCATCACGCGCGCTGAGTCGGGCAATGGGCTGCCCTTCGGTAATTCGCATACCCGGGCGAATATCCAGGCTTTCCAGCAGTCCGGCACGCTTAAAGGAGAGGTCGGTTGAATCACCAGATTCGATGCGCGCAGGAAAAACCCGCGTCATGGCCTGACCCGCTTCGACCACAGTGGCAACTTTTACCATGCGCGGTTGCGGAGTGATGTGTTCGGTTTTCTGGTCGCATGCTGTTGTTAACAAAATAACAACAGGGATGAGAGAAAAATAATGGTTCACTGTATTCCCTTCAGAACTAAGATTTTATTATTCGATTCTTGTTAAGAACACCGTCTTATTCAGCGAGAATCGATACCACCATATAGGTAACTGAGTCAATCGCCGTGCAGGCAATTATTGCCAGGACGATAAACAGGCCCAGAGGTAGCAGGCTTAACCCATACATGGTTTTCCGCCGTTAGCCGCTGGCTATATTATTACTTCTGGGATATGAATGGCGTAACAACGGGCTGATAACATCTGCTAAGAGCATAGCCGTGTAAAACGATTAGTGCGAAAAGTCGCCTTACTTGCGGTTTTGTTGCTTCCTGTCTGTTGTTTTTTGGTTGAATGTTCTGTTTTTTCTTTTCTTGTGATATTTTTCAATATATTAATTTGCATTATCAGAGTGCTAATGGCGCTGTACTACTTTTAAAAGCATACATTCTATGCCTTGCCGAATCTGTTACCGGGCTATTTCTCCCGCTACGTTGTTGAGTTGTATCCATTTAAATGCCTGACAGGTCATAAAAAGGACGCTCATTATGTATAACTTTATTCTGGTTCCTGTTGATGTGTATGAAATCAGAGTGGCCGATAAGGTGCTTCTGCACGCGCAGTTTCTGGCACAGGCTTCTGTCGGGAATATCCATTTACTGTACGTCACCCCCCGCCTTTTCCACCGTGCTGACCCGCGGTTTTATTTCCGATGCCCGAAAGATGGAAGAGTATCTGATGAATAATGCGAAGGAGGAACTTGCTGCGCTGGCGAAAAAGATGAGTATCGATCGGCAGCATATCCATTTGTATATCCTTAGCGGCAACATTCACGACCGGGTCATTGAATTGGCCGACGATCTCAAGGCTGAGGCCATCATCATTGGCTCACGCAATCCGGATATTCAGACGCATTTACTGGGGTCTGATGCCGCCAGCATCGTGCGCTATGTCCACGTGCCGGTATTTGTTATTCGCTAGGCCGTTTTGATAAAAAGCGAGAAGGACACTGGAAGCCCATAATCTGCGGGTGGAAGAGGCAATACTGACCGGCGAGTAGACGATGGTGGATAAAAGTACCGACAGGCCTGGAGGCGATCTGCCTCTCGGCGATCGCAACAATTTGCTCTTTTTCGGGACCATCATCAGCGCCGGTGGCGGGAAGAGGATAGTGGTGGCAACCGCAGGCAATACGGCACTGGGTCATTTCAATCAGATGATGTCGGAGATTGAGAAACACCGTACGCCGCTGCTGATACAGATGGATAAACTCGGTAAAGCGATTTTTGTCATTATCCTGGTCATGATGGCGGCGCTATTTGTTTTCTGCGTGCTGTTCCGCGATATGCCTGTTTCCGAGCTGATGCCCTCCCTGATAAGTCTTGCCGTGGCCTCGGTTCCTGAAGGGGGACCGGCGATTATCTCGATTATTCTCTCGCCTCGCGTGCAGACCATGGCCCGGCAGAAGGCGATTATTCGCAAGCTGCCGACGCTGGAAAAAACGCTCGGTGCTATGACGGTGATTTGCTCGGATAAAACCAGCACCCTCACCATGAATGAGATGACCGTGAAGGCGGTGATTACCGCCGACACGATTTATCGGGTTGAGGGCGACAGCTACGAGCCGGTGGGCAATATTCATCCGGAAGGAGAGCCGACGCTGCTTCAGGTTGCAGGGGGAAGCCTGATGGAGCGCTACTTACGCGCCATTGACCTCTGTAACGACAGCCAGCTGATCAAAGACGATACTGGCCTGCGGAAAATCACCGGCGCGCCGGACGTGCTCTTCCGGCATTGGGTACATCAGCAGACGGAAAGCGGCCTGCAGCCGCTGGATCAACCGTACTGAGAAGGCAAAATCGAGGAGTATGCCCGGGAGGGTCTGCGTATGGTGGCCGCCGCATGGAAACCTGCCGCAGAAGGCCAGACGACGCTGACGCACCCCGATCTGCAGCAGGGGCTGACCCTGTTGGGTATCGCCGGGATGATGGATCCGCCGCGGCCTGAGGCAATTGCCGCTATTGGCGACTGTCTGCAGGCGGGGATCGGCGTGAAGATGATCACAGGCGACCATCCGCAAACCGCCATGAACACCGGCAAAATGTTGGGGATCCGCCAGTCCGACAAAGCCATCGCCGGTCGCGAACTGGAGGCGATGGACGACGCTCAGCTCAGCGAAGCCGCGCAGGCCTACGATATCTTTGCCCGTACCAGCCCGGAGGATAAATTCCGCCTGGTGCAGGCAAAGCAAAAATGAAGTGCTCGGGATGATCGGTGACGGTGTAAACGATGCGCCTGCGCTAAAACAGGCGGACGGACGTCGGGGTCGCGATGGGCATTAAAGGCACCGAGGTCACCAAAGAGGCCGCGGATATGGTGCTGACGGATGATAACTTCGCCACCATCGCCAGCGCGATCAGGGAAGGGCGACGGGTTTACGACAACCTGAAAAAGACCATTCTGTTTATTATGCCCGCCAACCTGGCCCAGGGGCTGCTGATCATTATCGCTCTGCTGGCCGGGAACCTTATCCCACTAACGTCGGTGCTGATCCTGTGGATGAATATGGCAACCTCCGCCACGCTCTCCTTTTGCCTGGCGTTTAAGGCCGGTGAGAAGAACATCATGAAACGGCCGCCGCGCAATCCGAAGCTCCACGTGATGCACGGCTTTGCTGTCTGGCGCGTGATTTTTGTCGGGTCAATGATCGCCATCAGCGCCTTTATCCTTGAAGCCTGGCTCCAGCCGCTGGTTACTGACCAGTGGTTGTATATGCTGAACTGCCGCGTCTATGACGGTTTCTCGCTGAGCAAAGGCCTGCTGATGAAAAAGGCATCTGGATTGTCAGCGGCGTACTGCTGGTGCTGCAGCTGCTGATTATCGAACCGCAGAAACGTCCCCGCTATTCGCTTGACGAGCTGCTGGTGCAGTGCGATCCGCACGCTGAAATAAGCGACGAGGGTCGGGAATGGATTGATGCGCCTGCGGTAGGCAAGGAGATCCTGTAAATGGACAAAGGGGAAATCTGGCTCGTTTCACTCGATCCCACCGCCGGGCATGAACAACGCGGCCAGCGCACGGTGCTGATTGTGTCTCCGGCGTCGTTTAACCAGCTGACCCGGCTACCCTTTGTGGTTCCCGCTACCCGCAGGGGAAACTTTGCCCGTACGGCAGGTTTTGCTGTTTCACTGGAGGGGGCGGGAACGAAAACAACGGGCGTTATTCGCTGTGACCAGCCGAGAACCATTGATATGGGGCCCGCAGCGGCATCTGTCTGGAATGTATACCTGACGCCATCGTCAATGAAGTATTGGCAAGACTGGGGGCGATTCTGAGCTAATGCTATATCGAATGGCATAGAAGCAAAAATCCCGCTTAAGTTTCCTTAAGCGGGCTTCTTAAATATGGCTCCTCTGACTGGACTTGAACCAGTGACATACGGATTAACAGTCCGCCGTTCTACCGACTGAACTACAGAGGAATCGTGTGAACGGGCGGCATACTAACGGGGGGGAATCGCTTTGTCAAAGGGCGAATCACCGGGAGCGAATCGTTCGCTGAGAAAATCGCCATCTTCATCATTTTTCCATCGTAACCGCTGGCTTACCCTGTCATTGACGCTACTTATTACTTATCCCGCATAGCGTTTTGCCTACGCGACCATCTTTCCCGCCGTTGCTGGAATGTTGCAGTGAATGCTGCAGGTCTATCATTACAAATGCTGATTGATATGCACTGTTATGGTGCATTGCTACCCCTTATGGGGCAGAAATGAACAGGTGTTTCATTAATACAGAAGCGCGGGCCAATTAGTTTCTCTTATTATCCAGCCGTTTACGTGCGTATCTGCGTCTTATCTAAAACTGGCAAGCATCTTGCAATTCCTGCTCAGACACCCAGACCTGCACGGGTACTGGCACACCGCATCAGGAGGCAAAATGAACTTTAGACGGCTGAAATACTTCGTAAAAATTGTCGACATTGGCAGTCTGACCCAGGCCGCTGAGGTCCTGCATATCGCGCAGCCCGCGCTGAGCCAGCAGGTTGCCACGCTGGAAGGCGAGCTTGACCAGCAGCTGCTGATCCGCACTAAACGCGGCGTGACGCCGACCGAAGCGGGGAAGGTCCTCTATACCCATGCCCGGACGATCCTGCGTCAGTGCGAGCAGGCCCAGCTGGCGGTTTGCAATGTCGGGCAGACCCTGAGCGGCCAGGTTTCTATTGGTCTTGCACCGGGGACCGCCGCCTCGGCGATCACCATGCCTCTGCTGCAGGCGGTGCGTAACGAACTGCCGGACGTGCTGGTCTATCTGCACGAAAACAGTGGTTCACTGCTGAATGATAAATTGCTCAATGGCCAGCTGGATATGGCGGTGCTCTATGAGCGTGCACCCGTGGCGGGTATTACCAGCCAGCCGCTGCTGAAAGAAGATCTTTATCTGGTGGGCACCCGTGATTGCCCGGGTCAGAGCGTTGATCTCGCCGCCGTGGCGGAGATGAATCTGTTCCTGCCGCGCGACTACAGCGCCGTGCGCGCCCGCGTTGACGAGGCGTTCACTCTGCGCCGTCTGACCGCCAAAATTATCGGCGAGATTGAATCTATTGCGACCTTAACGGCGGCGATTGCCAGCGGAATGGGCGTGACCGTGCTGCCTGAATCGGCGGCGCGCTCCCTGTGCAGCTCGGCTAATGGCTGGATGGCGAGGATCACCACGCCGTCGATGAGCCTGCCGCTCTCCCTGAATATATCGGCGCGCGGTTCCCTCTCGCCACAGGCGCAGGCGGTAAAAGAGATCCTGATGTCGCTGGTTAGTCGCCCGACGCTGGAAAACCGCGAGCTGTCGCTGGTCAGTTAATATATATTCCTGAATGGAATAAGTTGCTGGTTTTTATTATTTGTTCTCCTTGTACGCAGACCTTAACAATAGTGTCATGACGTATGAAGCCCCCTGGAGGACAGGTTGAATTTCCAGCAACTCAAAATTATTCGCGAGGCGGCCCGGCGGGACTATAACCTGACGGAAGTGGCCAATATGCTGTACACCTCCCAGTCGGGCGTCAGTCGCCATATTCGCGAACTGGAAGAAGAGCTGGGTATTGAAATCTTTATTCGCCGTGGCAAACGCCTGCTCGGAATGACCGAACCCGGCAAGGCGCTGCTGGTGATTGCCGAGCGCATCCTTAACGAGGCCAGCAACGTTCGTCGGCTGGCCGACCTCTTTACTAACGATGCCAGCGGCGTGCTGACTATCGCCACCACCCATACCCAGGCCCGCTATAGTCTGCCGCCGGTGATTAAAGCCTTCCGGGAGCTGTTCAGCGATGTCCGACTGGAGCTGATTCAGGGCACGCCTCAGGAGATCGAAACCCTGCTGCACAACGGTGGGGCCGATATCGGTATTGCCAGTGAACGTCTCAGTAATGACCCAACCCTGGTCGCTTTCCCCTGGTTTCGCTGGCACCACAGTCTGCTACTGCCCGTTGATCATCCCTTAACCCAGGTTAACCCGCTGACCCTGGAGGAGATCGCCCGCTGGCCGATTATTACCTACCGTCAGGGGATCACCGGCCGTTCGCGTCTCGATGAAGCCTTTATGCGTAAGAGGCTGGCGGCGGATGTGGTACTAAGCGCTCAGGATTCGGATGTGATCCGCACCTACGTTGAGCTGGGCCTGGGGATTGGTCTGGTGGCGGAGCAGTCGGGTGGCGAGCTGGAAACCGGCGGTCTGGTCCGTCTCGATACCCGACATCTGTTTGATGCCAACACGGTCTGGCTGGGACTCAAGCGTGGCCAGCTTCAGCGCAACTATGTCTGGCGCTTTATCGAACTCTGTAATGCCGGGCTTTCCCTTGAAGAGATCAAACGCCAGGCGATGGAGCCGGATGAAGTGGTGATTGATTATCAGATCTAGAGAGTGGCGTAATGCCCGACGGATATCGGGCATTACGGGTATGGCTTAGAACAGAACAGAATAGTTCAGACCGAAAGTGCGTCCGCGGCCTTTGTATTCGTAAAGTGATTCAGGACCATAGGTCGGGCTATAGAGTAGCTGAGCACGTTTACCCCATACGGTGGTGTAATCCGTGTCGAACAGGTTTTCAACGCTAAAGCTGAGTGTCCCCACTGGCAGCGCATAGCTGCCGATAACATCAACCGTGTTATAGCCCTCGATTTTGTTACCTGCCGCGTCGCTGATATCGAAGGACTGGGTTGTCTGAAGACGCAGATTCCACGGATCCGGCGCCCAGACAACATAAGCAGTCGCTTTCGACGGGCTGGCATAGCTGACATCCCACTTTTTCCACTCTCCATCGACCCGTGTTTCAGACTTAATGACGTTGAAGTTTATCCCGCTGCTCCAGACCGTTTCCGCAATAAAGTAATCCACCGCGCCTTCCAGACCATAGATACGACGCTTATCGTCATTGACCCTGATTGTCATATCGCTGCGGTTAACGGTAATGGACTTATCCGATATGGAGTACCAGGCCGCAAGCTGGGTGCGCAGCGCATCGCCGTTATAGCGCCAGCCCAGTTCAAAGGCATTCACCTTGATCCCCTGCAGTTTTGTCTCGCCGACATTGACGCTTCTTACCAGCTGGTAATGACTGTTGACCAGGCTGTAGGTGCCGTTACCGTAGTATTTTCCCGGATCCGGCAGCTCGACCCCCTGAGCAAAGTTAAACCACGTCTGCTGACGGTCGGTAAGAGGCACCAGCGCACCCGCGTTAAACAGGAGGTTGTCATAGTCGGTCGTACCACCAGGGATTTCGTCCGCCGAACTGGCCGTGCCCTGGGCAATTCCCTGCTGCTGTGCGTAGCCAACAAAATCTTCGATGTGATTGCGCGTGTACTGATAACGGGCACCGCCGCTCAGGGTGAAGATATCGTTAAGGTCGTAGCTGGACTGCAGGAAGGCAGTCATATTGGTGATGTCATAGCCCGGATAACGCCCGGTCGTGTAGATACTCTGGTTATTCAGGCCACCCAATGCGGCAGATTTTGCCAGGTCAAAGAACATCTGGTTAGAGGTAAAGGTTTCGTGGTCTGTATCAAGTCCCCAGGTCAGCTGCAGTCCGTCCAGCGGTTTACTGTTCAGGGTCAGCTTAGCACCGTACTGATCCGTATCCTGCTTTGAAGAGGAGAGGCTGGTCACCGCACTGCCGGAGACGGTCGGGAAAGGGTAAAATTGCAGGGACTCATCGCGATAGTAGATCTGGCTAACCAGTTCCTGGCCGAGGAAGTCCGTATTCGAGTATTGCATACCGATCAGATGGCGCTCGGTGCCCGGGATACGGTCCGAGCTGAGGCCTTTACTGGCATATGCCTGACTGGTGCCTTTGACTGCTGAGAAATTCTCTCCAGGTTCAGGCCATAGTCATCATCGCCCTGGCTCTTGTAGTACTGGGTAACCAGCTGTAGCTGCTGGTGGTCATCAATGTCCAGTGTGCCTGTGCCCATTACGTCCAGACGATCGGAGTACTGTAGGCCTGTCTGGGTATTATCCAGCAGAGTGGCATTGCTGCTACCGTCATACCAGCCGCCAAACTTTTGATAAGCCACGGACATTCGACCAGAGATATGGTCATTGCCGCCGGAGACGGCGCTGGCGATTCGTCCGTCGCGATCCCGGTGGCTGTTAAAGCCGCTCTTGATGCCGGTTTCCAGTTCGACCTGGGTTTCCGGTTGCCCTTTTTTGGTGACGATATTGATCAGGCCACCGGTACTGCCGCCGCCGTAGAGGGCTGTGGCACCGGCGATCACTTCAATATGTGCAATATTAAACGGATCGATGGAATCGAGCTGGCGGCTGTCGGTGCGGGACGAGTTCATGCGCACCCCGTCAATGAGTACGACAATCGCGCGGCCGCGCATATTCATCCCGTAGTTGGTACGGCCCTGGCTGCTGACATCGAGGCCGGGGATCAGCTGGGCGAGGGCATCTTTCAGCTCCTTACCACCCTGAACCTGTTGCTGTAACTCCTGGCCCTCAATCACCCAGGTGGTTTGCGCCATTTCGGCGACGGTCCGGTGCGTTCGGCTGGCGGATACCACCATATTTTCTTCACTGTTTTGCTGCGCAAACGCCGGGACAATCATCGCCAGCAGCAGAGGATTGAGCGCCCAGAGCGCAGTTTTACGGCTCGTCATCATCATTCCTTACTTTTTATTGGGAAGCAGGGCTGCCAGCAGACGCGGGGCTGACTGGAATTTATTCAATTAAATCAGTGTGAAAAGGGATATCTGTTTTTGAGAATAAGAATTCTGCCGATAACACTTCTCATTAGCAACATTAATTGTTAGATTTCACATGGAAAATTTTACAAATTTCACATACTTAACAGAGGGTCAAAGGCTATGGCTGGCGTTCCGGGTTATCGCTTATTTAATGTTCAACTGGCGCGTAAAACGGCCGTTTCACCCTCGCTGCTAAGCCTGGTATTTACCGGCCCGGATGTGGCGCAAATGAAATCTGACTCGCCGGATCAGCGCATCAAGATCCTGCTTGCCGCCGAAGATGGCTCACCGGCTGCGCTACCCGTCGAAGGGGAGTGGTATCCGCAGTTTCTGTCTATGCCGAAAGAGAAACGCCCGGTGATGCGTACCTACACTTTGCGCCATGTCGATGCGCAACGTCATGAAGCTACCGTCGAGTTTGTCTGCCACGGCACCGAAGGCCCGGCCTCGGCATGGGCGATTCACGCTGCACCGGGCGACGCGCTTCAACTGGTGGCACCCAATGCGGCCTGCAAAGCGGACAGCGGCGGCTATGAATGGACGCCGCCGGATGGTCTGCTTAATGCGCTGATTATTGCCGATGAAACGGCGCTGCCTGCCGCGCGAGGTATCCTGGAACAGCTTGCCGGGCTGGAACATCCGCCGACGGTTCAGGCCTTTTTCGAAGTGCCCGAGGCCGGCGACTGCGTCGATCTCAGCGACTTTACCTTTGCAGATATCATCTGGCTGCCGCGTGCCATAACCGGGGCGCAGCACGGGGAGTGCCTGATCGAGGCGGTCAAAGAGCGCGCCCGCGTACCCGAAAGCAACCCTCAGGAAGCACTGCCGGATATCGAAGAGGGGGAAATGCTGTGGGAGAAAGCCACCACCGACAGCCAGGCCTTTTTTGGCTGGGTCGCGGCGGAATCCACGGTGGTAAAACATCTGCGTCGTCATCTTACCGGTGAGCGCGGCGTGGACCCGACAACGGTCAGCTTTATGGCCTACTGGGCGAAGCGTAAGCGGGGTGGTTAATTATGCAGACTCTCAACATCGTTCCTCGTCTGCTTCCTGACGTGCGCGCTGGCAAAAAGCAGCACACCCTCCGCTGGCGGGAGCACAAGATTGTTCCCGGCCCGATGCGCTATTTGAATGTGCAGAATATTGATGACACGCTGGTGGTTCGGGTGACGGCGGTCAAGACCATGCCGCTCTCAGCCGTGGCCCGCTATCCCGGTAAGGAAGAGGAGTGGCCCGATCCTGTTCTGCTGGCCGGGAGGCGGGAGCACTACCCGGATATTCAGCTCGATTCAGAAGTGGATGTCATTCATCATTCACTCTGACGCTCCCGCCACTCCTCCCGCGTAAGAGAATAAAGCAGGCTGGGTGGCGCACCTTTTACATCATCGATGTCTCTCAGGTATATCAGGCCCGTCTTTTCGAGAACGTTGCGTGATGCCTGATGGTTCGCTCTGACGACGGCGGAAATCTCAGGCAGCTCAAGGTCCTCAAATCCATATCTTACTGTATATGCAGAAAATTCCGTCGCCAGGCCTTTTCCCCATACTTCTGTGGCAAACCGATACCCCAGATTATTTATCGCGATATCGGAATAGCGGAGAACACTTAGCCCACCAAAACCGATAATGATTTCCGGGTGTTCGTGAAGCGATATAGCCCAGTTACCAAACCCGTTTTTCTCCCAATGCTCGAGCCAGCGGTTCAGAACCGTAGTGGCATGGTGAATATCGGGATATGGCCCCGAAGGATTAAAGGTGTTGGTGGCTGGATCGCCATAAATTCTGAAAAGATCGACTAGATCTGATGCCATTACGGGCCGCAGATGCAGGCGTTGTGCTTCAGTTGACAAACTTACCTCCGGATTTGGGGAACGGGTTAATTTTCTCGCCAGCCATCTGCAAACTCTCGCACAGCTGAAATTTATCGTCCAGACTTAAGCCAAAGGCATAGTTTGCACGGGCATTGTGCTTTACACTGCGCGCTGCAAAAATTTGAGTAGATAAACGATTAGGTGGGCAGCTATGGCGATGAACGGAACGATCACAACGTGGTTTAAAGATAAAGGTTTTGGCTTTATCAAAGATGAAAATGGCGATAATCGCTATTTTCATGTGATTAAGGTCGCCAATCCCGAGCTGATCAAGAAAGATGCGGCGGTGACGTTTGAGCCGGGTACCAATAACAAAGGTTTGTCAGCCTTTGCGGTAAAAGTCGCCCCGGAAAGCAAATATATCTTTATCGCGGGTGAGCGCCTAAAGCTGACGTCCATCAAATCTTACCTGGTTTATAGCGAAGAAGTGCCTGCCGACAACGGTATCGACAAAGAGAATGCGGTGCTCTCTGTCGGGTTGCTGATGGGGAATATCAGACCGAAATCCGCCGCTAAGCCGGGAGAAATGCGCTCGCTGAAAAAACTGGCAATCACCACCTTCCAGGGCTCGACGTTAATCTTCTCTGAAGATGAAATAGACGTGGAAGCAACGGTGAAAATGCTTAAGGTCTGAAAGCATTCTGTCTGGTTCTGTGTTGTTATCATATCGGCTTCCGTGTGGGAAGCCGATGCTGATACGCTCTATAGCGTGCCAGGATAAACACTAAAGGGCATTCACCTGCTGGCATTTCAGAGTGGAATATTCAATTTTCTTAGCCTGGCGACCAGCTTGCTCGCACCTATTAAATTGAGATGGTCACCATCTCTGAAGTCCTGCTGTTGGTAATCATCAGCTTCTGATAAATCTATAAATATAGAATTTTCTGTATTATATTTTGCAAAAAATTGCCGATGTGATAAAACCATTTTAGTATCAAGGTTGTTAACATAGGCTGCCGGGAATGGCGGAGTTAGCCAGAAATGTTTCTTTCCTGATAGATCTAAAGCTAGTGTGATTTTACCGATGCGAAGTTGGTTTTCATCAAACGTCCTTTGATGTTTGACTGAGTTTGAGTGTAAAACTGCTCGCTGTTTCGCAATAATATTTTGCTGCCTGACATCTATTGAATCCGTGCTGTTGAGTAATCTTTGTGTGCTATCATAGATAGTATTCAGAGAGTCCTGATCGTTCATTCCCGCAATTTCGCATAAGGGTGCTACCTGCATCGCGAGTCGGCTAAATACCAGTGGCCCATCGGTTTCAGAATCACTAACATATTTTATATCATGATGACAGGTTAACTGGCTTATGGCATTAATGATATTTCGATTGAATGAATCGTTAGATGCGAATAAATCAAAGTAAAGATCAAAGAAACCAAGGCAAAATACAAAGTTGTCAATATGAGGGTAGTGGGTAAGGATATGCTCAGTCAATTGTTGAATTTGCTTAATACTAAGGCTGTGCATCGATATATTGACGCTGTGTTCAAGTTGTGCATTGGGAAAGCCATATAAACCGTACGAGTTTCCTATGATTACGGTTTTTACTTCCTGGTTTTCTAATGATTTAAATTGTCTTGAGAGATAATAATCGTAATTATTTGTAACATCCGAGGTGGGGGTTGAACTGGCATTGAAAAGGTCATAGATAGATATTTTTGAAATTATTCTTTCATTAACTGCTCTCATCGCAATTTTAAGTCCGCTGGGGTCATAAATCACAAAAGGTGCAGTACTGTCATTTATTTTTGAAAAGTATGCGGTGATTTCCTCCTCACGAATTTCGCTGCCAGGTAAGAAAAATACATTGCTAATGGCTGTTTTTTTTTAATTTAGAAACAAGGTATTTAACACGCTCAATATCTCCCACATAAAAGATATCGATTTTTGATTTTATAATGTAGCTAAGCCAGAATAAATAGAGGGAAGAGTAAATGGCGTTTGTTGATTTTGTTTTTCCGTGTAGATGGTCACTTAATGTATTAATTAATTCCAGACTAATGTCATCATCGGATAACAATTCTTGATGTAAGAAAATATAGTCGGAAATAACATTAACTATTTCCACGTTATCAGGAGATTGTTCAATTTTTTTCAGAAAAGAAAGTATTAGAATGAGGGCGCTATTATTCATTAAGTTATCCGGGATAAAGAGAATCTCTTTTTATATACTATCACCTGTCCGCTCGTGTTGAATGCGCTATAACAAAACAAAGTTGAGTTCTATTTATTGCACTGACAGCGTTTCGGCAATGATTCAAAGACGCGAAGAATTGGGCTGACGGAATGAAGATGAGTCAATAGGTTGCGGATACCTGTTTGCATCTCTGCCTGCTCTTCTTATCCCCGGAGCAGAATCCTACCCGTTGCATATGTCGAGTGCGAGAATCCGTAACACAGTTACATCCGTTCCCTTATCAATGGATAAAAGTGCGCAATAAATTATATTCATTGAGCAAAGTACCATATCGCCGTCCTTCCTGTTCTATAAATTCAACAGTTAGCGTTGCTTTCATATTATTACTCATCAGCGGAACTCACCATGGTCCTGACCTGCGATTACACGGATCGTTCTGAATGTCTGACAGAAGATGTTGAGGCCACTGATATAAACCTCAACGGAGCTAAATAAAAAACAAGCGGAAAGCGCCTTCCCCGAGGCATAGACAAGAGTGCTATTATTCAGGCCAGATGATGCTAACAGCGACCTGCATCGACCTTAACGCCAGGGGATAAAGAATGAACAACAATGTACCGCTTAAATTTTATGACATCGCAGATGAGTACGCGACTGAGACGGAAAAGCCGGTAAGCGAGTCAGAGCGCGACGCCCTGGCACACTATTTCCAGCTGCTGATTACGCGTCTCATGAATAACGAAGAGATTAGCGAAGCGTCGCAGCAAGAGATGGCCGCTGAGGCCGGTATCGGGACGCAGCGTATCGATGAGATCGCGATGTTCCTCAACCGGTGGGGCAACGAGTAGTTTCAGGAAGGGCGCAACGGATATTTTGCAACTGATTATCGTTTATCCGCAAGCGCAAAAATCCAGCTTAAGTTTCCTTAAGCGGGTATCTTAAATATGGCTCCTCTGACTGGGTCGCCTGTGCCAGAAGCGGACGTTGCTAACAGCGTAGTGTGTTAATCTATAGGGCGCAGGTCAGCTTATCTCTCATCAACTGTTTGAATTCTTGAGGAGCAGTAATATGGCAGTAGTTCCTGGACAAAACGCACCAAGTAAAAAAATGATCTGGCAGTACTGGATTGACAATGGAATTCAAAGAGGTTTGGATGATACGCGTGTAAGTATCTCGCCTAATCGTGCCATTCTCTTTTAGAGGTCTTCCGGCATACTGATACCCTCACGCTCAAAGGCAGCAGCCCGCCGCATTCACGAGGGGATAGTGGACAAGATATGCATCGCTAAACCTTTGAGGGGCCAGTCTTGCCATGTTGCTTAAAATAATCTGCTGTTACCAATAGCACACTTGGTGAAAATTACGATTATGCATGAGGGTCGTTAATCATTAATCTTCGCAACGTGCTGGAATAATTAGCTGGTTATGCTGATATTTATAGGGGATGCAATATTCTTTATGACCCTGTTCCTCACTTTTGCTTTTTTGTTCGCCAGCAACCGCCATTACCAGTTCAGCTATTTCAATTAATAGTTCCTGCTGCGTTTTGTTACCGCTTAACAGCGTACCGGCATTAATGTCCATATCGTCAATCATATTTTCGAAAGTGTCAGTATTACCTGTTATTTTTATTACCGGCGCTACGGCAGAGCCGACAACGCTACCGCGTCCGGTTACAAAAAACAGCAGATGACTGCCGCAGGAAATCAGATCCATCAATCCTTCGTTATCATTTGGGTTGGTAAAACCAAACTGCATCCAGTGAGGGTCGGGCGTTGAGTCGAGCAGCCAGAGTCCTTTTTTCACCGGCTTATTACTGACTTTCAGTACGCCCTGGATTGGCCGGGAACCACTTTTAATTACGGCTCCCATACTTTTTTCTTCAATCGTCGACAATCCTCCGGCAAAGTTTCCCGGGCTGACGGAATATTGCTTGACCGATTTACAGTAATCGAGCGCTTTATTATAAGTGGTAATAATCTCTTCCTTTACTGTTTCGTTAGCGGCGCGTGCGGATAACATATCTACCAGGCCGATGGCTTCGACGATTTCTTCAAAAATGGCCGTTCCTCCGGCGTCAACCAGCCAGTCAAAAAAATCACCTACCACCACATTGCCCGCCAGACCACTGGTATAATCGCTACCGCCGCATTCAGCGCCGATTGTCAAATCAGCAAGCTGCATCGGAACACGGCGAGTATGCTTTAATTCAGCCTGAATTTTTATGGCATGTTCAACGCCTAGCGCAATGCTGCTTTTTGTCCCGCCTGCTTGTTGAATAAAAAACCATGCCGTGGCTTTCCCTGCTTCCTGAGCAACCCTGCTGAGCCGTTCCGGCTGGATATATTCACAGCCTAATCCTACCGCCAGTACACCCCCCACGTTCGGATGGCGGATGAGCGCAATAAGCATCCTGATGGCGTATTCGTTATCGGTACAGCCGGAAAAACCAACCACTTCCACCTCAGAATCATCCATGCTGGTGGCAATTTTATCCGCGACAAAATGTGCGCATTCAACCGTATAGATAATCAGTAATTTATTACGAATGCCTTTGCTGCCATCCTGGCGGTGATAACCTTGCCAGTGCAGGGTTTGCAGCTGAGTCAGTCTATTCATAATTGCTGTCCTCTGGCGCTCCGGTGACGATGTTCAGGTGAGAAGAGCGTTGATCGTAGTTACTGCGCATCGCATGCAGGTGTACCCATTCGCCTTCATTGATATGCTGGGTGGCGACGCCAATGCTAATCCCGTATTTCACCACGGGCGCGCCTGCGGCAATTGGAGCCAGCGCCAGCTTGTGACCGGCGTGAATATCTTCTTGCGTCATCACAGTCCCTTCCGCCGCCCCACGGATTTGCGCGACGTCGCCACGCTTTAATGGGGTCAGCGCCGTAGCAACGTTATCCGTAGCATGAATTTTATATACTGCCAGCACTATGGTCATTGACGTTTCTCCTGGATAGATCGTTAAAGTGTTGTTGTCACATGGGAAACGCACAGCCTTTCTACTTCTTGCCAGTCAATGTCAACGCCAAGTCCGGCTTTTTCAGGCACCACGGCATTCCCCTGTTGGTCAATCGGGATTGGCTGTAATAATGGAAACTGAAAAGCGCTCTCAGGTACAAACAGCTCAAAATACTCACAATTTCGGATGGCGCAGGAGACGTGTAAATTGGCGATATCCATTAATCCCATCGTAGTGGTATGTATTTCGCAATTTATGCCATTAGCTTCGGCAAGATGGGCTATTTTCAGGGTGCCAGTGACACCGGCTTTCCACGAAACATCCGCTCTCACAATGGTTGCCGCATTTTGAGCAATCGCCTGCGCAACGCCCCAGTGGCAGCCTCTGGTGGTTTCAGTCGCGGCAATAGCGATATCCAGACGGGCGCTTAACTGGCGATATTTATTCAATTCAAAATCACGAAAGGGTTCTTCGAACCACTCATATCCTAGTTTTTCCAGTTCCCGGCCCACTTTTATCGCCTGGTCGAGGGAATATTCGCCAACAGGATCACAGAACAGCAGGTAATCTTCACCGACGGCTTCGCGTATGGCTCGATGCACCAGAATATCTTTTCGCCACGGGCCGGGAGAGTGGACTTTATATCCCGGTATACCTTTATCTTTATAAAGCAGGGCCTCAGTGACATATTCCTCCACCGTGGAGTGGAATAATCCGCTGGCATAGGCAGGAAGCTTATTGCGATAGGCACCCAGCAGCTTATATAGAGGTAAGCGGGCATGTTTTGCGGCAATATCCCACAGCGCAACGTCTACCGGGCCAGGCAGATAGGCTGGAAAGAAAGTGAGATGGCGGTCGAGCGTCCACAGTTCATGCCATATTTTTTCTCGCTCGGTTGCCTCTTTACCTAAAATCACCGGGGCGATGATGTCATGAATGTACTTTTCGGTTATTGCTCCTGAACGAGACGCCAGCGCGGAAGCATATCCGGTTATATTCGCATCCGTATGCAGAGCCAGAACCACCACGTCCCACGGCATATTTTCACCCGCTCTTTCTTTAGGGAATAAGTTCAAATTTCTTGTACATTGCCATGTCTCTACGGAGGTTATTTTCATCATTTTCAGGCCCTGAACTGATTGATTATGCTGCATCAGCGATGCAATAAAGTTATTTGGCTGCGTGAAATAAAATATCAGAAGCCGATAAGCGCGCCACCATCCACTACCAGCACCTGGCCATTAACGAAACCTGCCGCCTCAGATGCCAGGTAGGTCGCCGCCCAGCCAATATCCTCCGGTTTACCGAACCTCTTCATTGGCGTACGCGAGAGAATTTTATTTTTGCGATCATCATCGCCGTCAAGGGCCTGGTGCAGCATGGGGGTTTCAATCCATCCGGGAGCGATACCATTTACCCGGATACCTGTGCTGGACAATTCGGTGGCCATGCTTCGAATCAGCCCCAAATAAGCGGATTTTGCTGCTGCGTAACCGCTGACATTGGGCATCCCCAGAAAAGATGTCATAGAGGCGGTAAACAGTATGCTACCGCTGCCGCGCAGTTTCATATGCGGGAGCAGGGCGCGAGTGACTGCAAAAGCGCCTGTGACATGCACGTTCAGTACCGAGGCAAAATCGCCGGGCGTCATCTCTTCGATAGTTTTTTTGCTGTGATTGCCAGCGTTGTTTACCAGAATATCTATCTGCGGGTGCTGGCTTAGCAACAGATCAATCTGTGATGAAATCTCAGCGCTATGGCTGACGTCAAGCTGTAGCCATGATGCCTGCGCGCCCAGTTCGGCTGCGGTTTTTCTCGCCGTCTCCTGATTGCGGCTGGTGATAATGACATGCGCGCCGCTGGCGATCATGCACTTCGCCATAGCGTAACCAAGACCGCTGCTGGAACCGGTAATTAATGCGGTTTTGTTTTCAAGTGAAAAGGGGTTATTCAGCGCCATACTGGTTTCCTGTTAAATTGTGCTCAGAGAGGTCAATGACGATTTTGGTGAAAGCTCCCGGATCGGCTGCCCAGTCCTGGAAGGCCTGGTCTGAGGTGTCCAGCGGATAGTGAGCAGAGATAATCTGGCCGATGGGGTAGTGCTGTTGACTCATTAAGGCGATAACGGCGCGGAAATCGGCGACGGTTGATCCGCGGGAGCCCCGAATATCCAGCTCCTTGAGGAGGAAGCGCGCACTGTCATAGTGCACAGGCTTTTTCGCGTAACCGACATATACCACTCGTCCACTAAAAGCGACTAAATCAATCGCCTGCTCGATGGTCTTTTCCAGACCAATTGCCTCTATCACCACCGCCGGACCACGTCCCGCATCAAGCGCGCTGACTATTGCAGAAATGTCCTGGTTGTGACTGTTAATAAATTGCTCCGCCCCGCAGGCCAGCGCGACAGATTGCTTACGATCGTCGATATCAATGGCAATCACTCTTCCGCCCATGGCGGCTACGGCGGCGATGGTACCCAAACCAATCACTCCGCACCCCATGACCACGACCCACTCGCCAATGGCGATTTGCGCGCGCTTTGCCGCATGAAGGCCTACTGCCAGAGGCTCCACCAGCGCCAGATGATCGCTGGTGAGCTGGTTGCAAACGATAATTTTGTCCTGCGGTACCGCCAGCAAGGGGACCATGCCACCCTGGCGCTGTACGCCCAGCGTTTGATTATGTTTACAGGCATTAGGGCGGTCGTTGAGACATGAGCTGCACTGTCCGCATGATTTGTAAGGGATAACCACCACTTTATCGCCGACTGTCGCGTGCTGTACTTGCGCGCCGGTTTTGACGATGGTTCCGCCGATCTCATGGCCCGGAATACAAGGGTAAACCGTGAGAGGATTAACGCCGCGCCAGGTATTTAAATCCGAACCACATAACCCCACTCTTTCGACGCGCACCAGCACTTCATGGTCATTATATTCAGGCTGGTCGATCTCAATAAATTTGGTTACCGATCCCTTATTAATTTCCAGTGTTTTCATTACATTATTACCTTAGTGGAGGTTATTTAACGTCACAGATTAGAGGTGGTTATCCCAACGTTTTTCCCGGTATTTCTTTTGATCGGTTTGACAAATATTGCCACGCCGAGCGCGCCTGCCAGTCCGATAGCGCCAGACAGGACGAAAGCATAGATAAAACTGCCGGTATATTGCACTATATATCCGGTCAGCGCCGGAGCAATAATTCCTGCGGTATTGGCCAGAAGATGAATAAACCCGCCGACGCCGCCCACTTTCTCTTGCGGAATATTGTCGGAGACGATAGACCATGGAGCAAACGCCGACAGGTACATAAAAAATATCCCCAGGGACATCAGCGTGATTGCACTGGTTACTGATGAAACATAACCTGAAGCGGCAATACATATTGCGGACAGGATAAGTCCGCCGGTCAGGATTAACTTACGCGAAAATAGCAAATTATGATTTCTTCGATACAGCCAGTCAGAAAATATCCCTCCGAGCGCCATTCCGATACTGCCGATAAGCCAGGGGATTGAGGTCGCGATACTCATCTCCTGAATATTCAGACCTCGTTCCATTGACAGATAACCCGGAAACCAGGTGAGGAAGAAGTAAAGAATATAATTGATGGCGAAAAAGGCCAGTGCGGTAAACAACACAATAGGTTGGGTTATATAAAAAGAAAAAGGAATTTTTTCTGCATTTAAAGAGACGGCCAGCGAATTTTGCTGAGCGTTGTTGTACTCGGCAATCTCTTCTGGCGATATATGCGGGTTATCATGGGGTTTATCCGTGAAGGTTTTAAGCCAGAACACCACCCAGACAAAACCTAGACACATCATGATGATAAATGCAACGCGCCAGTTCCAGAATAGTACAATACTGCCAAAAACAGGCCCGGCTATCGCGCCGCCCAGAGGATTGGCGGCATTACCTATGCCTACTGCTCTGGCCCGTTGATCGAGGGGGATCCAGTTGCTGATAGTCTTGTTGAGCGTGGTGCCAATCGGACCTTCGCTGACGCCGAAAAGAACCCGAATGATAAACAGCGAAGTATAACTAAATGCCAGCCCGGTTAATCCACAAAATAAGGACCATGCCACCATCGCTATGGCAAATACTTTACGTGGACCATAAATATCCGATAGATATCCGCCAATAAAATTGAACAAGGCATACCCCAGGAAAAAACTACTCAGGATAATCCCGATTTCTGCCGGGTTTAAACCAAAATGGGATTTTATATAAGGTATGGCGATAGAAAAAGCTGTTCGATCAAGGTAATTGATCATCCCGGCGATAAAAACCAGCAAAAGTATTTTATTGCGCTGTCTGTTAAACATAATTAGCCCTCTGTTGTCATGCAACAGTTATTTCTGTCTGAGAGAGATGTTGTCGGAAATTACATCACGCCATATTTCTCAAAGGCCGCTACTGTGCTCATGCCATTTTTTATTGAGTTACGTACTTCGCTCTCGGTGGCGACTTTTTCCAGAGCAAGCGTAATGATTTCTTTCTCAACCTCTTGTGGAATTACCAGTAATCCATCGCAATCACCATAAATTATATCGCCGGGGCGGATCTGTATTTCACTCACCTCGATTGGAACGTTATAATCAATAACTTTGCCGCGAGGCCCCTGATCCTGAGAATAGGTTCCGTGGCTGAAAGTTGGAAAATTCAATGCCAGTATCTCTTTTGAGTCGCGTACGTAACCGTCCAGTACGGCCCCTGCAGCTTTTAAATGCATCGCTCTGGTGGTCATCAGTCCTCCCCACAGCGCATAGCGGAGTGAGCTCCCGGAGGAAATATAAACATCATTCTCTTTCAGAGAATCAAGCGCTTCAAACATCATTCCAAACGGCTTTTCTCCATTAACCGAATGACCGGAACTGGAACGCATTTCATAGACATCAGCTTCAAGTACCGGCATGGCTCTTCCGGCGATAACCATATCAGAATGCAAAGGTTTCATATCAGGAGAAACAAACTGATGCAGATAACCCTTAGTATCGAGAATATCCCCAACCACAGCGGTAAAAAGCTGCGTGCGCATCAAAGTAAAAAGTTGATTATCATTTTCCCATAACATAAATAGCACCTGGCGTTGTGAATTGAATTGACTATCTCTGAGTATCAATTAACCTATGAACCTGTCAAACAGGATGATAGGTTAGTGTGCAAATATTATCCAAAATGTGGAATTAGTCACAAATCGTTGGGTAATCTCCCGATACAACCGGGGCCATCAATGCCACAGAATATTCTGTCTACTTTTCCAGTACGATAGCGTGGATGATAAGATGGAGGATTTTTTTATTGATTTTAAAGAAAAAATTTGGTTTTACATAACGGTGGTGCTCCCTGGTTCAGGGATTGATATGGTTGTGACATTAGCGAGAGGCTTATGGAAACGAAAATGCAGATAGAGAGCAGCCCCCTTTCTGACCAGGTCAGGAACTATATTTTGTCCTTGATTGCTCAGCAGAATTTAACACCGGGTATGCCGGTACCCAGTGAGATGCAATTAATTCAACGTTTGGGCGTTAGTAAGGGGGTGATTCGGGAGGCTTATCGTTCTCTCGCCGCTCTGGGGGTTCTGGAGACGAAAAGCGGCAAAGTGCCTCGTATTAAAAAATTTGACTCAAGCGTACTGCAATTGGTTTTTTCCTTCGCCACGAACACTGAACAGGTTACACCGACACAAATTCTGGCCGCCAGGCGCTGGCTGGAGATTGGATGCGTACAAATGGCCGCAGAGAATGGGGACGAGCAGGACTTTTCCGCGCTGCGAGAGGAAATGGCGCTAATACGTGATGGGTTCAGCGATACCGAACGTTTTATCCAGCACGATCTTAATTTCCATTTGCTTTTATCCCGGGCTTCTAAAAACCCCTTGTTCGCTATATTACTTCATGCCTTACATGAGCAGATGACGCATTCAATGCGTGCTGGGTTGGAAGCGCAGCGTGTGCGCCATGAATATCAGCGAGGCATTATAGAGCTGCATCAGCGCATTTGTGATTGCGTCTGTATAAGAGATGCCGAAGGTGCGAGAGACGCGATGAACAATCACTTTAACCTTGCCTCAGAAGCGTTAAATACGACGACAACTCCTGAAAGATGAAAAACCTGTTGAAGACCCCGTTTTAGTTCCCTGCGTTTTTGAGGTTCCGGCATCAGTGAGCCCTGCACGATTGACATTCAGAGAATCAATCTTGTGGGGGAGGGGAGAAATCGCATCGAACCGAATGTGCACATCATATGTGCCTTGACGGTGCCGTACCTTGCCGGACGTTAGCGGAGAACTAACGGCTAGAAGCAAATCCGTTGCCTGAACGTAAAAAATCCGCTTTAGTGTCCTAAGGCGGACTTTGCTAAATCTGGCTCTTCTGACTCGGATAGCAATAGCCAGTAACTGGCTAACAAATAAGCTAAACCAGAATGTTTTCCCTGCCAGGGTCACCAGAATAATCACAATTCCCTGAGCGTTTTACATGTTCTGAAAATTAAATTTTCTATTGATGCGCCGCCATCCACATAAAGTGTTTGGCCTGTAATAAATGCCGCATCCGGCGACATTTTGCGTGAAGGCAGAAAAGTGCTGAGTAATATTCTGGATATTGAAGTTCCGATGATTACAGCGCTGAACGGCCCGGTACTGCTTCACAGCGAATATGCTCTGTTGACCGATACCATTCTGGCCACCCCAGAAACCGTTTTCCAGGACAAATCGCATTTCGAATTCGGGATTGTCCCGGGTGACGGTGTGCACATTTTGTGGCCAGAAGTCATTGGCTCAATCCGTGGCCGCCACTTCCTGCTAACCCGTCAGGTGCTTGATGCAGAAACGGCGAAGAACTGGGGGGGGTATTCACCTCAAACCCGGACCTTCCGGAGCTGATCCGACATGAGTTTCCTTTTGCAGCATACAACCGCGACGCTTTCTTTGGCGGAGACGAACGGGGTTATATTGATTTTCCTACCTATAAGCCACCAGTACCAAAAGAAAAGTTGATCTTGTGAGCCACTACATACCAGTGACGTAAGCCGCCGGGTTTGATAAGAAGGTACAGACCGAGAGAATCGGAAACTTTGAAGGGTTTTGCGGATGGTTTTAAGTTGCAGATTTTTACGTCGGTAAGAGACATTTGGGGGGCACTCCATCATCGAACTAACCTGACCCCAGATTTGACCACCAATTTTTCCGATGCAGAGGGAAAACTGAAAATGCATCGGAACGCGTTTCACGCTAAGGTATTAAATTAAAGCCATACAGGGGGCACGAATGAGCATGAAATGCAAAAAATCCGCTCGGATTTCCCCGATCGGGCTTCTATAAATATGGCTCCTCTGACTGGACTCGAACCAGTGACATACGGATTAACAGTCCGCCGTTCTACCGACTGAACTACAGAGGAATCGTGTGAACGGGGCGAATACTACTGGCCTCGCATTTTTGTGTCAACAGTAAATTTAACTCGCTGATTCGACTGATTAACTTTAGCGCAGAACGCTCTTTTAGTGTACGCGTGGTGGTTCTTCATCGTCGAGGCTACCATTTTCGCGTAACCGTGCTAGTGGGTCCTGCTGGTAAAAATAACAGAAACGCTGCCACAGGGCAGGGAAGCGGGGGGCAAACAGCTCCGGCGCGCTAAAGAAATATTCTGACAGTACGGCAAAGCATTCTGCTGGGTCGCTTGCGGCGTAGGCGTCAATGCTGGCAGCGTTTTCGCCAACCAGATCGATTTCATCCTGAATATTTTCCATTGCCGCATGAAGATCGTGCTCCCAGCCGGCAACCTCGCGCAGAGGGATAAGCGGAATGCCGCTGGCACGATCGCCGTTGCGGGTGTCCAGCTTATGGGCGACTTCGTGAACGATCAGGTTAAAACCGGAGGCGTCGAAGGAGTCCTGGATATCAAGCCAGTTCAGCACGACGGGACCCTGTTGCCAGCTCTGACCGGACTGAACGATACGCTGGTTATGCACCAGACCAATGTCATCTTCCCATTCGTCGTCCACCACAAAAGGTGCCGGGTAGATCAGCACTTCATGGAAACCGTCGAGCCATTCTATGCCCAGCTCCAGTACCGGCAGGCAGAAGAGCAGGGCGATACGCGCGCTTTGCAGGGCATCCAGTTCCAGCCCATGCAGGGAAACCATGCGTTTTTGCTGCAAAAAGCGCCCGGCCATTTGCGCGAGCCGGGTCTGATCTTCGACAGAAAGATTCGCCAGAACGGGGATCGCCAGCGCTTTTTCCCACGGAATGTCGGGGTTACGCTGGGTTTCATTTGCTTTCCAGGGCCACTTTATCATCGTTTTGCTCGCAAACTCGTCACTTGAACAAAATTGAGGAAACGGGGACTGTTAAAATGCCAAAGAACCCGGCATCATGGCAATCACATTGCGGAGAGATGCCGGAGCGGCTGAACGGACTAGTCTCGAAAACTAGAGTAGGGGCAACTCTACCGGGGGTTCAAATCCCCCTCTCTCCGCCACTTCATTTAATCTTATGTTTCTTATTGGTTTATCCTGAAATCCCCTCGTTTTCACCTCGCGGATGTTACACATCACGATGAAATCTGTCATGTGTGCACATCTCATAAAACGTATTACAGGCTATTATTTTTGCCGTCGGATTTCTCTTGTCTGTTGAGCATTCCAGAAAAAGTCTCACTATGTATGAGTGGCAGGCTGTTATACGAAGAAATAAAACGATTAAATAGGTTTAGAGAAAATCGTATGCCCTGCACTTTGCGCAAGGGCAACCAGTCGTTACTCAAAACAAACGTCGGGATTATCGGCCAGGGAAACAAAAGATTTGCTGTTTCTATCCAGCGTACGGATGACGCCGCTTTCAATGTTGTAAACCCAGCCGTGCAGGCGCAGGGCGTTATCACGCAGCCCAACGGCGACCGAGGGGTGCGTTTTAATGTTATTAAGCTGTGCAATGACGTTTTCTTCTACCATCGCATTCACTTTGTCCGTTTCATTATTCCAGGTTTTTTTCTCCACGATCGCCTTTGCCGCATCGGAATAATGCAGCCAGTGCGCAACGGCCGGCATCGGGTCCAGACACTGGCAGGTGGCGATAGCCTTCATTGCGCCGCAGTTAGAGTGCCCACAAATCACAATGTCTGTCACGCCAAGGGCCACCACGGCATACTCGATGGTCGCGGACACGCCGCCCGGCTCCGGGCCGAATGAGGGAACGATATTACCGGCATTGCGGATCACAAACAGTTGCCCGGGATCCTGCTGTGTCACCAGTTCAGGCACAAGGCGGCTGTCAGAGCAGGAAATAAAAAGCGCTTTCGGATTCTGGCTTGACGCCAGGCTGCGAAAGAGTTCTTTACGTTGAGGGAAAATCTCTTTCTGGAAGTTGAGGAAGCCCTCAATGATATGTTGCATAGCACTTGTCTCTTGTTTTGTCTTAACCGCTCTATGATAGAGATCGCAGCCGGATTATCCAATTCGGACACGCTCAATAAGCAGATTTTATACATATTGCCGTCCGTGGCCTGCCAGAATCTGCCCTGTAACCACTATTGCTTTTCCATTCCTGTTCAGGCTATTTGGCAGCATGAGCAAAATCACCTGGGCCACGCTGACGGTGACCTTTGTGGTGAGGGTTGTCTGCTGCATTCTGCTGTGGATGGACTGCTGGAAACTGGTGACGCTGCGGATGGGCGAAATGCGTGCGGCAAGCCCTGGGGGTTAACGTTCGACACCTACGGATTAAGGTGCTGGTGATTGTTGCCGTCATGACCGCCACTGCAACCAGCTTTGCGGGCGTGATTGGTTTTATTGGCCTTGTGGCACCGCATCTGGCGCGGGTCAGTGTCGGGGAAAACCCGCGTTTCTACTTGCCTGGATCGATGCTGAGCGGGGCGCTGATGCTCTCCGCGGCTTCGGTGATGTCGAATTTGCCGATGGTGCAGCCTTGAGTCGGCATCTTCTGCGAGCGCCACGCCGGCGCTCCAGGCGCTGTAGCAACGTTCGACATTATCGACCTGCTTCTGGCAGCGGCTGATTGCGACGTATGTCCGATCCGGCATCTTAATCCAGGCTAAGATCTGCGGAACGTTTTTCACTCGCTCTGGACTTTAAGCATCTGCCAGACGCAGAGAGCGGCAAGCGCGAGTGCGCTTGCCAGGGTAAGAAGTCTGAAGAGCATGGGGTCTCTCCTCCATAGTGAGAATGCCGACGTCTCCGAAACTCTCACTATGTACAGGCGTTGGTAATCAGAAAATCACGCCGCCGCCAACATAGAGGCCGTCAACCAGGGTATGGCTCGGGCGGCCATCTTTACCATCGACGCCTGCATAGCGGTAGCCTGCTTTCAGGGTTACCGGCGTTAGCGGTGTCCAACTGATGCCCGCGTTGGCTTCAGCATAATTTTTCACGCTGTTGGCAAGGCTCTTCGGTGCGGAGTAGCCTTCGCCGTAGATTTTAACGCTGTCGGCCAGCGCGTAAGAAACACCACCACCAACCGGGAAGGCAACGCCGCTGTCGCCTTTTTTCGGCCCCAGGTAAGTGGCTTTAGCTCCCAGGTTTACCATTACCGGGCCCAGCTCCAGGTTGTAACCTGCGCCTGCGCCGCCCAACTGGGTGCCGTCCTGGGTGTTTTTCATCCAGTTACCTTCCAGATAAATCCCGGATGACGCTTTCCCCATCTCTGCAGTCAGGTTGGTGAAGTTTTTGCCCTGTTCGGCCGTTACGCCCATCGCGAAGGAGGAGGTTGACGCAGCAATCAGGGAGGCGAATATAATAACGTTAAGATTTTTCATCGGTGAGTCCTTTAAGTCATAAATCAATAACGGATGGACGTTACCTGGGGCGTTTTCTGAGGACAAGTCAGAGAATGTTGCAAATCATATGCTGCAGATTGTTGCTTTGTTTTTGAGGGATGAGATTTTTTTGTTAAAGCAAGCAAAGGATTCTGTCTGTTTATACTTTGTTTGGCAGGTGGGCTAAATAAGACATAAACCAGGGCCATTTGTCTTTCAACCCGGCGCTCTGATGGCGGGGCGGTATTTCAGGCAATTTTCTTATTTTGTGTTCTCATTTTTCACTCTGTTACATGTTATCGCCAGATGGTCAGGCTAAAATGCAGCAGCATCGGCCTGTGACAGGAGTCATAATGAATCTTTCCCACTGGCAGCAGCGCTTTGAAGCGTGGCTGCATCAGCACTATGAGCATCAGGACGCGGCGCACGATATCGGCCACTTTCGGCGAGTCTGGCTGACCGCAGGGCGTTTAGCCGTCGATGAACCTGTTGACCTGCTGGTAGTGCTTACCGCCTGCTATTTTCACGATATTGTCAGCCTGGCGAAAAACCATCCGCAGCGTCATCTCTCCTCGCAAATGGCGGCGGAGAAGACCCGGCAGATCCTTATGGAGGACTTTACAGATTTCCCGGCAGAGTCTATTGCAGGCGTGCTGCACGCTATTTCCGCACACAGTTACAGCGGCGGTATCGCACCGGAAACCCTTGAGGCAAAGATTGTCCAGGATGCAGACCGGCTGGAGGCGCTGGGCGCCATCGGTCTGGCCCGCGTCTTTGCCGTCGGTGGTGCGCTGAATCACGCCCTGTTCGACCCTGAGGACCCTTTTGCAGAGCAGCGTGAGTTGAACGACAGGCGTTATTCGCTGGACCATTTTCAGTGCAAGCTGCTGCGGCTACCTGAAAGTATGCAAACGGCCAAAGGCCGTGAGATGGCCAATGACAGCGCGCGTTTTCTGGTGCAGTTTATGGCGCGGCTGAGCGCGGAGCTTGTCGGCGATTACAGCGGGAGTGACGCGCGGATCGCGCAGCGCTTTGCACCGCAATCGTGACGGCGTAATTTGTGTTACTCTGTCGTGACTTTGTCTGGTCTGGTTAATTGTATGGAAAACTCGTCTCTCAGCGCCCCTGAATACCAGCTGGCGGAGTTCGTCACGGCGCAAATCCACATGCTGCTGAACAGGCTGCTGACTATCTATGATGTCAAAACCCTGGTCGGCGGGCTAATTGCCGTAGGTGACAGCCACTGGAGCGCGGCGATCCTCAAACGCATGGCCGTCAGCCCGCGTGCCGGAGCACGGGTCAGCGAAAACGAACGGGCGTGGCTGAACAGCCTGTTGCCACAGCAGCCGGCGCACCATCCGAACTATGCTTTCCGCTTTATTGACCTTTTCGCCGGTATCGGCGGTATTCGTCACGGCTTTGAGGCTATCGGCGGCCAGTGCGTGTTCGCCAGCGAGTGGAATAAGCACGCGGTGCGTACCTATAAGGCCAACTGGTATTGCTCTGTGCAGGACCACCATTTTAATGCCGATATCCGTGATATTACCCTGAGCAATCGGCCACAGGTCAGCGACGCCGGGGCGGCAGAGCATATCCGCGAAGCGATCCCTCAGCATGATGTCCTGCTGGCCGGTTTTCCCTACCAGCCGTTCTCCCTGGCGGGCGTCTCCAGGAAAAACGCGATGGGGCGCGCGCACGGTTTTGCCTGCGATACCCAGGGCACGCTCTTTTTCGATGTGGTCAGGATTATCGACGCCCGCCGTCCGCCGATTTTTGTGCTGAAGAACGTGAAAAACCTTAAGAGCCACGACGGGGGGGAAACCTTCCGCTTTATTATGCAGACTCTCGATGAGCTGGGGTATGACGTCTCTGACGCCGATAATATGGGGCCGGACGATCCAAAAATTATCGACGGTCGTCATTTCCTACCCCAGCACCGCGAGCGTATCGTGCTGGTCGGCTTCCGCCGCGATCTGAATCTGCACAACGGCTTTAGCCTTCGCGATATTGGCCAGTTTTTCCCGGCACAGCGGACGACCTTTGGCGAGCTGCTGGAGCCGCGAGTGGATGAAAAATTTATCCTGACGCCTGTTCTCTGGCACTACCTCTACCGCTATGCCAAAAAGCATCAGGCGCGCGGGAATGGCTTTGGCTACGGTCTGGTCGATCCAACCCGTGCAGACTGTGTCACCCGAACGCTGTCGGCCCGCTACTATAAGGACGGCGCAGAAATTCTGATTGACCGCGGCTGGGACAAAGCGCTGGGTGAAAAAAACTTTAACGACCCGCAAAACCAGCTGCATCGGCCACGGCGGCTGACGCCGCGTGAGTGTGCACGACTGATGAGCTATGAAACGCCTCAGGGTTATGGTTTCCGTATTCCGGTGTCGGACACTCAGGCCTACCGCCAGTTTGGCAATTCGGTGGTGGTGCCGGTCTTTGCCACAGTGGCGAAATTGCTCAAATCGCGGATCCTGCAGGCGGTTGCGCTGCGGGAAGCGGACAGGGTCAGTGGCGGACGTCCACGATAAAGCCACGCGCAGCAAAAATATGCGCGCCATTGGCACCCGTGATACGGCGATAGAAAAACGGCTGGGCGGGTTGCTGACGGAAATCGGCTTTGACTGGCATCCTCAGGACGCCACTCTGCCAGGACGGCCCGATTTTGTGGTGGCGGATTATCGCTGCGTCATCTTTACCCACGGCTGCTTCTGGCATCACCACGATTGTTACCTCTTTAAGGTTCCGGCAACCCGGACAGACTTCTGGCTGGGCAAGATCGGTCAGAATGTGGAGCGCGACAGGCGGGATATCGGCCTGCTGCAACAGCAGGGCTGGCGGGTATTAATCGTTTGGGAGTGCGCGCTACGCGGGCGGGAAAAACTCTCGGATAATCAACTCTGTGAGCGGCTGGAAGAGTGGATCTGCGGCGGTGGGAACGCCGCGCAGATCGACACTCTGGGTATTCAGTCGTTAGACGACCCGTCTTAAGAGGTCTTGTTGTTGTCGCAGGGGGCGGTTACGACGCGCGGTGCCAGCAGATATTTGCCGAGGGTAACCAGCACTACGGCGAAGATAATGATCGCCAGCGCCAGCCATTCCACTCCTGACAACATCTCACCCGCAAAGGTGGTGCCCAGCAGTACGGCTACCACAGGGTTAACATAGGCATAGCTGGTGGCAATCGCCGGCGTCACATTGCGAATCAGGTACATATAGGCATTGATGGCGATAATGGAACCAAACACCGACAGATAGCCTACCGCGAGGAAGCCCGGGAGGGTGGGGAGCGTGGTCAATGTTTCTCCGGCAATCTGCGATGCCACAAGCAGCACGACACCCGCCGTCAGCATCTCTATTGCGCCCGCCATCATGCCAGTGGGGAGTTCAATACGAGAACCGTACACGGAGCCAAACGCCCAGCTCATTGACCCTATCAGAATAAGCAGCGCGGCCCAGGGATTACCGCTCAGGCTACCGCCGCTGTTAAGCAGAATAATACCGCCGAGACCGATAGCGATACCCAGCCATTCGATTTTACGCGTGGGAATACCGAACAGGCGGCTAAAGCAGAGTGCAAAGAGCGGCACCGTTGCGACCATCACCGCTGCGATACCGGAAGGCACATGCTGGTGTTCAGCCACCGTAACGGCACCGTTACCCATAGCCAGCAGTAAAACCCCCAGCAGTGCGGCATTAAGCAGCTGGCGGCGCGGGGGCAGTTTATGCCTGGTCCACAGCAGCCAGAGCATCAGCACGATACCGGCAGAAAAAAAACGGACACCCGCCATCATCAGCGGTGGCCAGCTGGCCACCCCAATTGCGATAGCGAAATAGGTCGATCCCCAGATAATATAGAGCGCAAACAGCGCCCCGATGAGCGGTAAAACTT
>Ga0058697_10000019_pt1 | contig 110533 bp, 100 predicted proteins | sample AgamicAsMae_FD_66619 | JGI IMG/M metagenome (GOLD analysis project Ga0058697, IMG submission 66619) | Agave microbial communities from Guanajuato, Mexico - As.Ma.e | ecosystem: Host-associated > Plants > Phyllosphere > Phylloplane/Leaf | place: Guanajuato, Mexico | collected 2012-06-04
ACGGCGACCGCGTACTGCCGGGCCACGCCTATATCTCTCCGGGCGACAGGCATATGGAACTGGTACGCAGCGGCGCAAATTACCACGTCAGACTAACAGATGACGCGCCGGTTAACCGGCATCGTCCCGCCGTCGACGTGCTTTTCAACTCCGTCGCCAGACAGGCCGGTAAAAATGCGGTCGGCGTGATCCTGACTGGCATGGGCTGCGACGGCGCACGCGGACTTCTGGAGATGCGTAAAGCGGGGGCACATACCCTGGCGCAAAGCGAGAAATCCTGCGTGGTGTTCGGTATGCCGCGTGAGGCGATTGCGCTGCAGGCCGCCTGCGAGATTGTCGATCTCGATGATATGAGCCAGCACATGCTCAACGCGGTCGTCGGCCAGGCACGAAGAATTTAAGCCGCCTTCCGCTTTACCTCATGTTTATTTACTTATCCCTGGTGGAAATTTTTTAGTCTGGAGAAAAAAAATGGCAGATAAGAACTTACGTTTCCTGGTTGTTGATGATTTCGCCACTATGCGACGCATCGTGCGCAATCTTTTAAAAGATCTTGGCTTTAATAACGTGGAAGAAGCAGAAGATGGGCAGGATGCGCTGACCAAACTGCGCGCATCAACCTTCGACTTTATCATCAGCGACTGGAATATGCCGCATATGGATGGCCTGGAGCTACTGGCGGAAGTCCGCAAGGATGCCGCGCTGAAGGCCACGCCCGTGCTGATGGTTACCGCCGAAGCCAAAAAAGAGAATATCGTTGCCGCCGCCCAGGCCGGCGCCAGCGGCTATGTGGTTAAGCCATTTACCGCCGCCACGCTGGAAGAAAAACTTAGCAAGATATTTGAAAAACTGGGGTGGTAAATCATGACAATACAGCTCAATAAACAAGCTGAGAATTTCAGCGACATCTTCTCCCGCATCGGCCAGCTCACCCGCCTGCTGCGCGACAGTATGAGCAACCTGGGCCTGGATCGCGCTATTATGGAAGCCGCGGAGGCCATCCCCGACGCGCGCGACCGCTTGAGCTATGTGGTCGGAAAAACATCCCAGGCGGCAGACTGTGCGCTAACCTGCGTTGAGGTAGCCCGACCACTTCAGGACGCGCTGAGTGAGCAGGCGACGTCGCTGACCGAGCGCTGGGATATGTGGTTTGCCGACCCTATCGAATTACCGATGGCACGCGAACTGGTTACCGATACCCGCCAGTTTCTGAAAACTACTCCGGATATTGCCACTAAAACCAATGAACAGCTGATGCAAATTATGATGGCGCAGGATTTCCAGGACCTTACCGGTCAGGTGATCCAGCGTATGATGCATCTGATTGAAAGCATAGAGAAAGAGTTGGTTCACGTGCTGGTTGAAAATATGCCCGAGGCACAAGCCCTCAGAGCAGAAAGCCCCGACCTTCTTAAAAACGGGCCGCAGATCGATCCGGCTAAAACAGGGATTGTCGCCACGCAGGATCAGGTCGATGATTTACTTGAGAGCCTGGGCTTTTAATCCCCTTCACTCACCTCTTTCAGCCCCGCAGAAGCCATGTCCGAAGAAAGCGATGTAGAAAAAACAGAGGACCCCACACCCCACAGGCGTGAAAAAGCCCGAGAGGAGGGGCAGGTTCCACGCTCGAAAGAGCTGACCTCGCTACTGATGCTGATCGTCGGCTGGTCGCTTATTGTGTTTGCCGGCGACAGCACAGCGCGCAAACTGATGCAGCTGCTGGAGCACGGTCTCTCATTCAATCGAATGATGGTGCTTGATCCCAGCGTGATGCTACGCCACCTCGGGCAGATGTTAACCATAGGGCTAACTGCGGTACTGCCCCTGTTGCTGGGGCTGTTTCTCTGCGGCATCGCCTCACCAATGCTGCTGGGCGGTCTGAATATCAGTGGAAAATCGATCAAGGTAGACCTTAAGCGTATTAATCCGCTGTCCGGCCTTAAGCGTATGTTTTCTATGCAGGTAGCCTCGGAACTGCTGAAAAGCCTGCTGAAAGTCGCCCTCGTCGCAGCCGCCTGCGCCACCTGGATCCTGAATCAGAAATCACATCTGATCCAGATGGTGTATGAGCCATTGCCCTTCGCTCTGCATGACAGCCGGTTCTTTATTTCCCGCTGCCTGCTGACGGTGATCCTCGCGCTGATCCCGATGGTGGGTTACGACATCCTGCACCAGGTCATGAGCAATCTGAAGAAGCTCAGAATGAGCCGACAGGAGATCCGCGATGAGATGAAACAGCAGGATGGCGATCCCCAGGTGAAGGGGAAAATTAAGCAGATGCAGCGTGCCGCCGCGCGCTCACGCATGATGGCCGATATTCCACAAGCCGACGTTATCGTTAATAACCCCACGCACTACTCCGTGGCCCTCAGCTACAAAGAGGGCGGCATGTCCGCACCGACGCTGCTCGCAAAAGGCGCCGGAGAAATCGCGTTACGTATCAGGGAACAGGGAGAACTCCACCGCATTCCGATGCTGGAAGCGCCGCCGCTAGCGCGTGCGCTGTATCGCCATTGCGAGATTGGCGAACAGATCCCCACCGAGCTGTATAGCGCCGTTGCTGAAGTACTGGCATGGGTCTATAGCCTGCGCCGCTGGCGCAACGGTGGCGGCATCGCCCCGAAAAAACCTGAAAACCTTCCGGTGCCTGTCGCACTGGATTTTGCACAAGAGAGTCAAGACTGATGGCAAACCTGGCCAGCAAATTACGTTTACCCAATCTGAAAGAAACACAGTGGCAGATACTGGCCGGGCCGGTATTGATCATGATGATCCTCGCCATGATGGTGTTACCGCTGCCTGCGTTTATGCTGGATATGCTGTTCACCTTTAATATCGTGCTGGCGTTGATGATTCTGATGGTGGCGATGTTTACCCAGAATACCCTGGAGTTCTCCGCATTCCCGACGGTGCTGCTCTTTTCTACCCTGCTACGCCTGGCACTGAATATCGCCTCGACGCGTATCATCCTGATGGAGGGGCACACCAGCCCGGCGGCGGCAGGACGGGTCGTTGAAGCGTTTGGTCACTTCCTCGTGGGGGGTAACTTTGCCATCGGTATTGTCGTGTTTGCCATTCTGATCATCATTAACTTTATGGTTATCACCAAAGGTGCGGGGCGTATCGCCGAAGTGGGCGCTCGCTTTGTGCTTGACGGGATGCCGGGCAAGCAGATGGCCATCGACGCCGACCTGAACGCCGGCCTGATTGGTGAAGATGAAGCCAAACGCCGCCGCCGCGATGTGACCCAGGAGTCTGACTTCTACGGGTCCATGGACGGTGCCAGTAAGTTCGTGCGCGGCGACGCCATTGCGGGCCTGCTGATTATGGCCATCAATATTATCGGCGGCTTGATGATAGGGATCCTGCAGCACGATCTGTCGTTTGCCGAGGCGGGTGAGACCTATACCCTGCTGACCATCGGTGACGGCCTGGTCGCACAGATCCCGGCCCTGATTATCTCCACCGCCGCTGGCGTGATCGTGACCCGCGTCTCGAGCGAGCAGGACGTTGGGGAACAGATGGTCAGCCAGCTGTTTAACAATCCGCGAGTGATGCTGCTGGCCGCCGGCGTTATCGGCCTGTTGGGGATAATCCCGGGTATGCCAAACATGGTCTTCCTGCTGTTCACTGCGGCGCTGCTGGGCCTGGCCTGGTGGCTGCGCGGTCGCGATCTGAACGGAATCACCCAACAGAAAAAAACGGCAAGTGAAGAGCGAGCTTCAGCGAAAAAAGAGGCCGAAGCGGCTCAGGCGACGGAAGCCTCCTGGTCCGACGTGCAGATTGAAGATGTCCTCGGCCTGGAAGTGGGCTACCGGCTGATCCCGATGGTCGACAATGAGCAGAACGGTCAGTTGCTGACGCGCATCCGCGGCATCCGCAAAAAATTCGCCCAGGATATGGGCTTCCTTCCTCCGCCTATTCATATTCGCGACAACCTGGATCTTGCCCCGACAGATTACCGTATCCTGCTGAAAGGCGTGGAGATCGGCGTCGGCGAAACCCAGCCAGAACGCTGGATGGCAATTAATCCCGGCTGTGCTGAGGGCGATCTTCCCGGTACGCCGTGCCAGGAGCCGGCATTTGGTCTGCCTGCGGTATGGATTGATGAAGTGATGCGTGAACAGGCCCAGAACCAGGGCTATACCGTGGTGGACCCCAGCTCGGTGATCGCCACCCATCTGAACCACATTATCAGTATGCATACCGACGAGCTGTTTAGCCGTCAGGAAACGCAGCTGCTGCTGGACCGCATAACCAAAGAGATGCCGAAGCTGGTTGAAGATCTGATCCCCGGCGTGGTGTCACTGACCGTACTGCATAAGGTGCTGCAGAATCTGCTGTCCGAACGCATCTCGATCCGTGACATGCGGACCATTATCGATACGCTTGCCGAGTACGCCACGACGGTGAGCGACCCTGACGAGCTAACTGCACAGGTGCGTATCCGACTCGGTCGGGCTATCACCCAGCAGTGGTTCGCCGGCCAGAACGAGCTGCAGGTGATCGGCCTGGATATGAATCTGGAAAGGCTGCTGATTCAGGCCAGCCAGAGCGGCAGCGCTATCGAGCCGGGCATTGCCGAAAACCTGCTGCAGCAAACCGAAAAAGCCATCCTGCAGCAGGATGCGCTGGGTATACCGCCGGTACTGCTGGTTAATCAGCCCCTGCGTATGATGCTTTCACGCTATCTCCGCCGCGTGTATCCACAGCTGGTCGTGCTGTCCAACCTGGAAATTACCAGCAACCGCACGGTGCGCATGTCCTACGTTATCGGCGGCAAACAATAATGCGGACAGTCACATTACTAATGCTGTCACTCTTTCCGCTGGCGGCCTGCGCCGGTAGCGGCTCGTGGACCCAGAAAAGCGCTGGCGGCGTCGTCAGCGTTGGCAATCAGATCCTCACCGGCTCGCCGCTTCGCTCCCCTTCTCCGCTGCCTTCATCGGCGCGGATCCAGAGAGTCGCATGGCGTATAGAACTGCTTTCTCCCCCGCCGCCGGGTCTGCAAATCAAATTATGCAGCGCAGCAGCATGCCTGCCGCTGGAGAGCCTGGCGGGACAACGCAGCATCGATTTGCCGTTCAGTGCCGGAGGCCCCTTCAGGTTTATCTATTCTGTCGACAGCCGGGGACCGCTGATTCCCGCACTTAACGTTGTCAGTAATCAGGTTACCGTCAATTATCAGCTGGATTCAGTCGGGAAGTGAAACCGGAGGGAAAAGGCCATTTTGTACTTCTGCGTAAAATAGCCTTTTTGTGATTAATGAAAGGTGGGTGAGAACGGGGCAGAATAGGCCTGGCTGCATTTTTTCCCAAGGCGAAGCGCGGAGACCTCTCTCTTTAGCACGTTGAGACGGTTCTTCAGTGTATTGTTGATCTCCGCCTCATTATCGGTAAGTCTCAGTAGAAGCGGGCCGATCTGTTCCCGTTCCTCCGCCGAATAACACTGAAACTCTTGATCAAGTATCTCTGACAGCAGAATGACGTAGCGTTCTGCCATCGCGATAAACTCATCCCAGTTTCCCTGCCTTGCCAGGGCAAGCAGATTAATGTTCAGCTGATAAACATGCTGATATTTTTCGGTAAAGCTTTTAGTCATAATATTTATGCCTTGTTCTGCGGGTCGATTTCCTTCCATGTCAGGGCGAGATTCATCAGCAATTCGTCAACGTGAGGCAAGGGTTCCGGGTCGTGATTTAAATTCGCCTGCAGCAGCGTGCGCGACATATAGTCATAGAGCTGCTCAAGCTCCGCGGCGATCTCCAGACCCTTTTCGTGATCCAGTACGGCACGCAGACCGTTATCAATGATATTGATCGCTTTGGATATCATCTCGCCGCGCCGGGCGATATTGCCGTTATCAAAATAAATCTGCGCGCGCAAAATGGCGTTATGGGCGCCATCGAACAGCATGGAAATTAACTGATGGGGGGTCGCCCCGGCCAGTCGGCTTTGCAGATCGACCTGGGCGTAGGCTTTTGTCCCCTGACTTGCGTACATTAAAAGTGTCCTTCAGGAATAAGCGGGAGGCCAAAGCCTCCCTTCTGTTATTAGCTGTTTAGCGAAGATAACATTGACGTCAGCTGGCTACTGAGATTGTTCAGTTTATTCATAGAGGTATCCAGGTTCTGGAATTGTACCTGGTAACGGGTCACCGTGGCATCAATCAGCTTCTGGGTCTTATCAATCTGCAACTGCATGATATCTGACTGCGACGTCAGGCTGTCGGTTGAGGACTTGATCACCCCGTCGATTTTGTTCTCGGAATCGCCGGCATAGTTGGTAATGATAGTGCCAAGCGAGGTGGCCAGACCATCCGCCCCCTCTTTGCCCATAAACATCGCGCCAATAGCGTCCGGGTTATCGGCGATCGCCTTGTCCAGCGTCTCCTCATCGAGGGTCATCTGTCCGTCTGCCGGATTGATTTTGATTCCCAGATCATCCAGGGCGCTGAAATCGCCGCTGCCGTAGACGCCATTTGCCGCGGCGCGAATATCGTCCACCATACCGCGCAGGGTCGAATCGCCCATCAGCGCACCATTTTGGTCATTTTGCTTGGCCACGTCGCTATCGGACAGCCCTGAGGTATCATTCTGGACGTATTTACTGGCCGCCGAGGTCAGGGTCAGCAGCGCGTTGTACTGCTTCACAAAATCCTGCAGGGCCGTTTTAATTGTCGAAGGATCCTCCGTCAGCGTCAGCTGCTCGGGTTCGCCCTTTTCCGACACGGCAGCCAGCTTCAGGGTCACGCCAGTGATAATGTCAGAGATGTTGTTGCTGGAGCGGGTATAGGTATCGCCATCGACGGTCAGCATCGCGTTCTGTGCCGTCGCCACGGAGATCATCGCATCGCCGTTTGCCTCGCCATCAATGACCTTGCCGCCGTTGCTGGTATTGAGAATCTGACCTAACTTCTCGTCACCGTCCACGCTGACCGTCATTTCGCCGGCTTTGCCGGTGGTCTTCGAACTGAACACCAGCTGATAGCCGTCATCCGAACGCTGTACCGACGCGTTAACGTTACCCCCCTGCTTGTTGATCGCTTTCGCAATCTGATCCATTGAGGTTTCGTCATCCTTCAGCTCAACGCTGATGGTGGACACCGTTCCGTCATCGCTGGTTTGCGAAATGGTGATCTTACGCGTTCCTCCCGTGGTATCACCAAGTAAATCCGTCGACTTTGTGTCCTTAGTAATATTCTGGCCATCTACAGCCGTTTTCAGTTTATGCGCTGTTGCTAACTGGGTCACGGTAACCGAGTGGCTGTCTGCCAGCGCACCGGAACCTGCCGTGGCAGTAAACGCCTTATTGCTGCTGACGGTCAGCGAGTTAAACGCATCGCCGCCCAGCTTCTTGACGCTGGTCTGCAGGGTTGTCAGCTGGCTGGAAAGCGCCCCCCAGGCCGAAATTTTGGCCTTGAAGTTGTTTTGCTGCGTCGTATAGGGCGTAAGCCTTAGCTGCTCGCTGCTCCTGAGCTGCTCCAGCATCCCGGTTAAGTCCAGACCGGACCCGGTACCCAGTGATGATATGGAAGGCATTAAACTCTCCTTAAGAATTTATCGATTGCTTTGTACTTCTTTTATAAACCATCGGTGTTAGTGATAAAAAGTTTAATTTTTTGCCACTCGCACAGCAACCCATTATCGGAGGCTAAAACAATCTTCATCTCTTTTCAGCGAATCGTTGCGGGAAACCCTGCCATTGTGAAACCGGATTCACAACTACCCCCCAAAATAACGACAAAAACGATTGCTTATTGCCATTTCAGGCGACACCGAAAGCCAACAAAAATGCTATAAAGGGAAAATTGAATTGTCACAACGCCAGCCATCCGACCAGCCTGATGCCATGTAAACTGAGGATACCCCCCCTTATCACGCAGTTCCCTTCTTTATAATGGGAAAGGCCCCTCAGGAATCCGCTGACCACAGCCGCCCCGCACTCAGGAATAGAAAAGAGAGAAAAACCTGGAAAAAAATTTCAGGAATTCTTTTCCGCGCCGATAAATTTACTATGCGAACGAGACAACGCATGAATTTACTGCAAAGTATCTGACATTGAATCCAGTTAATATAAGGAACAAAATATGGCACAGGTAATTAATACCAACTCCCTGAGTCTGGTTGCTCAGAATAACCTGAACAAATCCCAGTCTTCTCTGGGCACTGCAATTCAGCGCCTCTCTTCCGGTCTGCGTATTAACAGTGCAAAAGACGATGCGGCTGGCCAGGCAATCAGCAACCGCTTCACCTCTAACATCAACGGTCTGACCCAGGCTTCCCGCAACGCCAACGACGGCATCTCTCTGGCGCAGACCACTGAAGGCGCGCTGAACGAAGTGAACGACAACCTGCAGAACATCCGTCGTCTGACCGTCCAGGCGCAGAACGCCACCAACTCTGATTCTGACCGTCAGTCCATTCAGGACGAAATCACCGCCCGTCTGGCTGAGATCAACCGTATCTCTGAACAGACCGAGTTCAACGGCGTGAAGGTGCTGAGTAAAGACCAGGCCCTGAGCATTCAGGTCGGTTCTAACGATGGTCAGAGCATCGCCATCAATCTGAACCAGATGAACGCAACCACCCTGGGTATGGACGGCTTTGATGCGACTAAAGTGTCAAGCAAACTGGAAGCTGGCGTTTCTATAACTGATGCTAACGGCTCCATTACCCTGAGTTCTGACGACATTGAAGCTATGAAAACAGCCGCATTCGGTTCGGGCGGATCCGGTGAGGTCTATGTGACCACCGATGGCTCTGGTGGAACCGTGTACGTTGCCGTTGGTAAAGATGCAGACGGTAAAGCTGTGACGGGCACCATGACTCCGACCATCACACCGGCAGAGGTTGATGACGATACGGGTGAGATTACTACTCCAGCAACTGTGGAATTTGCATTAGACGATGGCGCGGCTGATCCAGCCCTGGTTTCTCAGGTAACCCAGCTGTCCACCATTGATGCCGCCCTGTCTAAAATTGACGGGCTGCGCTCTGGTCTGGGTGCCGTGCAGAACCGTTTCGCGTCCGTTATCAGCAACCTGGACAGTACCGTCAACAACCTGTCTGAATCCCGTTCACGTATCCTGGATGCCGACTTCGCGTCTGAAGTATCCAATATGAGCCGGGCGAACATTCTGCAGTCTGCCGGTACTACCGTGCTGGCTCAGGCGAACCAGGTTCCGAATAACGTTCTGTCTCTGCTGCGCTAATGCGTTGTTAGCCGCTGCCCGCGTCTCAGGGTTCGGGCAGAAATACCTATCCTCCGGCATAGCCGGAGGTTTTTCATATGCGCCTGTAAAGCTCCGTTATCAGTAGTGAGCTGCATTTGAAATCGACCCGACCTGCATTTCCCCCCTGTTTTCAGCCCACATTAACTGCAACCAGCACGGGTTCCAAACCCACAATACCTGTAAATGAACCTGCATTTATTTGGGTCGATTTGTATTTCATTTTCACTGAATCACGATAACTGAAAATGAAAAACTGGTCAGTAGCCATAAAGGCTAATGGTTTTTAAGAAGACGAATCAAATGGGAAGTCCTGCGGCCGGGTAAGGCGAAGGGATGGATTGGTGGTATTTATCAAACCTGAAACCGGCTGCGCCAGGTCACGATGCCACTCGCCATTTTTCTATACTGAAACCAGCAAAAGGGCACCGACATGCAATCAGCAATAGAAGTGAACCTGGCGAGTTGGTTGATTTCTGTATGAGTAATCTCCGTAAGGCAATAAATACTATAATGATAAATTTCGCGCCAGATGATTTTGGTAAAATCGTATTATTGGCTGGCTCGGCAGGGCTTCCTGTAGCTATCGATGGAAAAGGTTATTGTGAATCTTTCAATTATTTATTAACTGCCAATAACTGGAGAAAAATCCAGAAGGCGGGGTTGAACTATCAATGTAGCCGAAAAGAACCACTTCCAGTGTCGATTATGGCATAAGCATGAATGCGCGGTATGTCGATGACGTTGCCTGTTATACTTTTGGCCTGGATGGAGCTGGAACTGTCGATGTTACATGGATTAATAAATCCGTTGCAGAGCATAACTCTGTAACTGGTTACGGACCAGTGTTTGATAACTCTTTTATTTCTGACCTCCCTTTTAGCATTAATTTATGCCTCGACTATAGTGATGCCTCAAGTGAAACGCGAAAGGATGAACTTGACTCAACCCAAAGTAAATCGACTTCCTTATTGCATGTGGTATAAATCCTGACTGCAATAAAACATATCCTCCGAGCATAGTATGCTCATATAGAAATGACGGAAATAGTTATACAACTCCTTCAAAACCAGAGATATATAGCGTAGATGACAGTAAAATAAAGCAGTCCCAGTCACCATCGCAAGCTATCAGTGATGACATCTACTTATGGGGATTAAGCGTAATTTGATAATCGGCAACTCTTAATTAAACAATCCTCCCGTTGAACGCTAAGACGTAGGCAGGGTATAACATGAGGCGGCTCGTGGAACGAAGCTGCCTTAACTAACCTGAGCAGACAGGTCGCCTCAGCTGGTGCGCGGCTGGTAAGTTTTATCTCGTCATATCCTGCCTGGATCAGGACATCTCGCACCTGCCTGATAATTTGATCGGTGAACCCCACATTATTCTGGTACAGCGCTCCCCATGCGCGCAGCTTCAGGCGCACGCTTTGCGTGCCTGCCAATCTTCTCACAGTAGCCAGAGAGTCGAAGTGTGCCATCATTTTCCCATTCTGCCGCGCCCCGGTTTACCGGGATCTTACACTGATAAAAAGCGAACTTGCCTCCAGCATCACTCCAGGTAAATCCAATAGCCAAAGAGAAAGCGGGTTGCCGTTGTTAGCTCTGAATACAGTAACCTCAACCTTTCGTCCGTTCAGCAATTCAATAAGAGAAAACTGCGGCTGATAAAGCTGCATATAACTGTATACTGCGGCCTCGGCACCGTCATGCACAACGTTGTTCAAAACGATCCCATGCGTATCTGGATCACGAGCACCGTCACGTATGATTTAGAAAAAGATTGAGGAATGAATACGTTAGGGGAATTCTGGAGCGGGCGAAGGGAATCGAACCCTCGTATAGAGCTTGGGAAGCTCTCGTTCTACCATTGAACTACGCCCGCATCGAAGTGCGTAGCCTATTATAAAGGTTACGCATCGCCAGACAAGCCTTGTGCGGCTGACTGGCGATTAATTCGCCGCTAACATTTGGGTGCACTGGCCTGCGGGGGCAGGTAGCGCAGCGGATCGATGGCGGTTGCCCGATAGCGGATCTGGAAGTGCAGGCGCACGGAGTCGGCATCCGTATTGCCCATGGTGGCAATCTTCTGACCAATTTTCACGTTCTGCCCGTTGTTAACCAGCAGCTGGTCGTTGTGGGCATAGGCGGTAATGTAATCTTCGCTATGCTTAATCATGATAAGGTTGCCGTAGCCGCGCAGCTGGCTGCCGACGTAAACCACCCTGCCCGCGCCTGCGGCATACACCGGCGTACCGCGGCTGGCGGCGATATCGATCCCTTTATTACCGCCGTCCGACGTTGAGTAGCGCATGATCACTTTACCGCTGGCTGGCCAGCGCCAGCAGCGCTGCCCAACAGGTGGCCAGGAGGACTGAGGCACCGCCGAGGAAGGCACCACTTTCGCCGTCGCTTTACCGCCGCTTTTCGTGGAGGAGGTCTTCGCCGCACCTTTTAGCTTCAGCCGCTGGCCGATCTCGATGGTATAAGGAGGGGAAATACCGTTTAGCCGCGCCAGTTCATTCACGCTGGTGCCGGTCATCCGCGAGATACGATACAGGGTATCACCGCGTTTTACGGTATAGACCGAATCGGAATAGCTGCCGGAGCAGCCGACCAGCAGTAGCACCATCGTCAGACAAAATGCGATAGCAGCGGGGTTTTTCGTCGGGCGTCCTGCAATCAAAACAGTTCCTCGGTTAAATATTTAAGGCGGGACTATAATAACAGTCCTCACCCTGATGCCCAATAATTAGCACGACCTTCCCGCTCTGCAGGCCAAATACTTACCCGGAATTAGCGTATAATCAGCGTGGCAGGCTGGCTGGTTTTTTCGTTTTGCGCAGTGGTTATGCAGTATGAACATGTGATTTTACTGGACGATGACGGTCAGCTTATTGTCGGTGCCGATTGTCGGACAGTCTTACGGGAAAAACTAAGACACCACCACATTGGCCGTTGCAAAACCCGCCTGAGAAATGCTGATCAGCACCGTCTGCGAACCCGCCGTCTGCGCCACGTCATAGAGCACGCCGTTATTGGAACACCAGGTATTGTATTCGGAATAAAGACCGGCACCGAACAGGCCGGAAGAAAACAGACTGCCGACTAACAACACTGTTTTTTCATGATGGAATTCCTGATTCCATTAAGACTTATCCTGGAACGACTCTTTTGAGTTAATCACACAACCTGAAATCCGACAACGTTCTCTCCGGCTACGCGCAATAAAAAAGCGCCGTCGTTTTCACGACGGCGCTTTTATTTGTCTAAAGCGGGATTATTTAACCGGGCGCATTGCCGGGAACAGGATCACGTCGCGGATGGTGTGGCTGTTGGTAAACAGCATCACCATACGGTCGATTCCGATACCCAGACCCGCCGTCGGCGGCAGACCGTGTTCCAGCGCGGTCACGTAATCTTCGTCGAAGAACATCGCTTCGTCGTCGCCTGCCGCTTTTGCATCAACCTGATCCTGGAAACGCTGGGCCTGGTCTTCCGCATCGTTCAGCTCAGAGAAGCCATTACCGATTTCACGGCCGCCAATAAAGAACTCGAAGCGGTCGGTGATTTCCGGGTTAACGTCGTTACGGCGTGCCAGCGGAGAAACCTCTGCCGGGTATTCGGTGATAAAGGTCGGCTGAATCAGGTGCGCTTCCGCCACTTCTTCGAAGATCTCGGTCACAAGACGGCCCAGACCCCAGCTCTTCTCAACCTTGATACCGATACTATCGGCAATCGCTTTCGCGCTGTCGAAGCTGTCCAGATCCGCCATATTGGTTTCCGGACGGTATTTCTTGATCGCTTCGCGCATGGTCAGCTTAACGAACGGCTTGCCAAAATCGAACACCTCGTCGCCGTACGGTACTTCGGTTTTGCCCAGAATATTCTGCGCCAGCGTGCGGAACAGGGATTCAGTCAGCTCGATCAGATCCTTGTAATCCGCATACGCCATATAGAGTTCCATCATGGTGAACTCTGGGTTATGGCGTACGGAGATGCCTTCATTACGGAAGTTACGGTTGATCTCGAAGACGCGGTCGAAGCCACCGACCACCAGACGCTTAAGGTACAGTTCCGGGGCGATACGCAGGTACATGTCCAGATCCAGCGCGTTGTGATGGGTGATAAACGGATGCGCGGACGCGCCGCCCGGGATCACCTGCATCATCGGCGTTTCCACTTCCATAAAGTCGCGGCCCACCATGAACTGGCGAATACCGGCCATAATCCGGGAGCGAATTTTGAAGGTGTTGCGGGAGTCATCGTTAGAGATGAGGTCCAGATAGCGCTGACGATAGCGCGCTTCCTGATCCTGCAGGCCGTGGAACTTGTCCGGCAGCGGGCGCAGGGCTTTGGTCAGCAAACGCAGTTCGGTGCAATGAATCGACAGCTCGCCGGTTTTGGTCTTGAACAACTTGCCGCGCGCGCCGAGGATATCCCCGAGATCCCACTTCTTGAACTGCTCGTTGTAGATACCTTCCGGCAGATCGTCACGGGCCACGTACAGCTGAATGCGGCCGCCGACGTCCTGCAGGGTGACGAAAGAGGCTTTACCCATAATGCGACGGGTCATCATACGACCGGCAACGGCCACTTCAATGCCCAGTTCTTCCAGCTCTTCGTTCTCTTTGGCATCGAAGTCAGCGTGCAGTTGGTCTGAGGTACGATCGCGACGGAAATCGTTCGGGAACGGCACGCCCTGCCCACGCAGTGCGGCCAGCTTCTCGCGGCGTGCTTTCAGTTCATTATTAAGATCGACTGCCGCGTCAGCGCCCTGTGCTTGTTGTTCAGACATGTTGGTTCCTCATAACCCTGCTTTCAAACTTGCTTCGATAAATTGATCCAGGCTGCCGTCCAGTACCGCCTGCGTATTGCGGGTTTCAACCCCGGTGCGCAGATCTTTGATACGAGAGTCGTCCAGGACATAAGAACGAATCTGGCTGCCCCAGCCGATATCGGACTTGTTGTCTTCCATCGCCTGTTTCTCAGCATTTTTCTTTTGCATCTCCAGTTCATAAAGCTTCGCTTTCATCTGCTTCATAGCCTGATCTTTGTTCTTATGCTGGGAACGGTCGTTCTGACACTGGGTCACGGTATTGGTCGGGATGTGGGTAATACGTACCGCCGATTCGGTTCGGTTAACGTGCTGACCACCGGCACCGGAGGCGCGGTATACGTCGATACGAAGGTCCGCCGGGTTGATGTCGATATCGATATCTTCGTCCACTTCCGGGTAAACAAACGCGGAGCTGAACGAGGTATGGCGACGGCCGCCGGAGTCGAACGGGCTTTTACGGACCAGGCGATGAACGCCGGTTTCGGTACGCAGCCAGCCGTAGGCATAATCGCCGATAATCTTGATGGTGACCGATTTAAGACCGGCGACTTCGCCTTCGGATTCTTCAATAATTTCGGTCCTGAAACCGCGGGCTTCGGCCCAGCGCAGGTACATACGGGTCAGCATACTTGCCCAGTCCTGCGCTTCCGTACCGCCGGAACCGGCCTGGATATCGAGGTAGCAGTCGGCGTTGTCGTACTCGCCGGAGAACATACGGCGGAATTCGAGCTGGGCCAGTTTTTCTTCCAGCACGTCGAGTTCGGCAACGGCTTCGTTGAAGGTCTCTTCGTCGTCGGCTTCAACGGCCAGCTCCAGCAGACCGGAAACATCTTCCAGGCCCTGGGACATCTGGTCCAGCGTTTCAACGATCGCTTCGAGAGAGGAACGCTCTTTCCCCAGCGCCTGTGCGCGTTCTGGTTCGTTCCAGACGTCCGGCTGTTCCAGCTCGGCGTTTACTTCTTCAAGACGCTCTTTCCTGGCATCGTAGTCAAAGATACCCCCTAAGAACGTCGGATCGTTCGGTGAGATCCTGAATGCGGTTTTTTACCGGATTAATTTCAAACATGGTCTGAGATCTTATATTAGGCTTGTAAAATGCGGCGATAAGAGCGAGATTTTAACGGATTCCCGCTCTTTTTTATAGCGAATATGAGGCTAAATCGTCCAGATATTGTCGATGATTAACTGCAGGCTGCGATTGCCACGAAACTCGTTGATATCGAGCTTATACGCGATCTCCACTTCACGCACGCCGTTATCCGGCCAGCGGGTGGTATCGACGTTAAACGCAATGCCGTCAATCAGCGGACCGCCGCCAGCGGGTTCCAGCATCACCTTCAGATGACGCTCGCCCACCAGACGCTGCTGGAGCAGGCGGAAACGCCCGTCAAACAGCGGCTCCGGGAACATCTGCCCCCAGGGACCGGCTTCGCGCAGCATCTGCGCCACCTCAAGGGTCATATCCGTCGCCGCCAGCGGACCGTCGGAGACGATTTCACCCTGAAGCAGAGACGGATCCAGCCACCCGGACACCAGCTCGCCAAAGCGCTGCTGGAACGCGGGAAAACGATCCTCTTCCAGCGACAGGCCTGCCGCCATCGCGTGGCCGCCAAACTTCAGCATCATGCCCGGATACAGCGAGTCCAGACGCTCCAGAGCATCGCGCATATGCAGCCCCTGAATCGAGCGGCCGGAGCCTTTCAGGGTGCCGTTGCCCGCAGGCGCAAAGGCGATTACCGGGCGATGGAAGCGCTCTTTGATGCGGGAGGCCAGGATACCGACCACGCCCTGATGCCATTCGGGATGGAACATCGCCAGCCCGCCGGGCAGCGTGTCGCTGCCGCGCTCAAGCTTTTCGCACAGGGCCAGCGCTTCCGCCTGCATCCCCTGCTCTATCTCTTTCCGCGTCTGGTTCAGCGCATCCAGTTCGTTAGCCAGCATCCGCGCTTCGCCGGCGTTGTCACAGAGCAGCAGCGCCACGCCGACCGACATATCGTCCAGCCGTCCGGCGGCGTTGAGGCGCGGTCCCAGCGCAAAGCCCAGATCGCTGGCGACCAGCTTCTGCGGCTCGCGGTTGGCGATCTCCAGCAGGGCTTTGATCCCCGGTCGGCATTTACCCGCACGAATACGGCTCAGGCCCTGCCAGGTCAGAATACGGTTGTTGACGTCAAGCGGCACCACGTCCGCCACCGTTCCCAGCGCGACCAGATCCAGCAGTTCCGCGAGGTTAGGAATGGCGATACCGCGCTCCTCAAACCAGCCTTTGTCGCGCAGATGGCTGCGCAGGGCCAGCATCAGATAGAACGCAACGCCCACGCCTGCGAGGGATTTGGACGGGAATTCACAGTCGCGACGGTTAGGGTTCACCAGGGCATCGGCATCCGGCAGCGTATCGCCGGGCAGATGGTGGTCGGTCACCAGCACCGGGATCCCAAGCCGATGGGCCCGATCGACCCCGGCATGGGATGAGATCCCGTTATCGACGGTCATGATCATCTGCGCCCCGAGCGCATGAGCCTGATCGACCACCTCCGGGCTGAGGCCGTAACCATCTTCAAAGCGGTTCGGTACCAGGAAGGCGACGTTATCGCAGCCGAGCGAGCGCAGGGCCAGGACGCTTAATGCGGTGCTGGTAGCGCCATCGGCGTCAAAGTCACCCACCACCACAATACGCTGCCCCTGACGAAACGCCTGATACAGCAGTTCGGCGGCCTGTTCGATTCCCGCAAGGCGCTGCCAGGGCAACATCCCTTTAACGCCGCGTTCTAAATCCAGTGCTGAACTGACGCCACGACTGGCGTACAGGCGGCGCAGCAGCGGGGAAAGGTCGGCGGGTAAATCCGCCGCGTCATCGACGACGCGGCGGCGAAGTTGCATCTCATGTTTCACGCGAATTACTTACCGCTGGTCTGTTTCTGGTGCTCGTCGAGGAACGCTTTCATCTCTTTCGGTCCCTGGTAGCCCGGTACCACGTAGCCATCTTTCAGCACGATAGCGGGCGTACCAGTCACGCCAAACTGCACGCCCAGCGCGTAGTGTTCGCTGATATCGATATTGCAGCTGGCAGGCTCAACGCTTTTGCTGGACATGGCGTTATCAAAGGCTTTATTGCGGTCTTTAGCACACCAGATAGCCTGCATATCTTTTGCCACCGGGCTTTGCGGCCCCTGACGCGGAAACGCCAGATAGCGCACGGTGATCCCCAGCGCGTTGTAGTCTTTCATCTCTTCATGCAGCTTGTGGCAGTATCCGCAGGTGATATCGGTAAACACGGTAATAACGTGTTTTTCCTGCGCCGCCTTGTAGACGATCATCTCTTTTTCCAGCGCGTTGAGCTGGCCCATCAGCAGCTGATTGGTCACGTTTACCGGCTGAGCACCGCCCATGTCGTACAGCGGCCCCTGGATCATGTGCTTACCGTCTTCGGTCACATAGAGCACGCCGCTGCGGGTCAGTACCGTTTTCATACCGGCAACCGGCGCGGCCTGAATCACGGCGTCGTAAATGCCCAGCTTCACCAGCGACGCCTTAATGGCCGCGTCATCCGCCTGCGCCGTCGTCGACAGCGCGGCTGCCAGCAGTGTGAACATCATCAAATCTTTCTTCATAACCCATCCTTTTATAACCGCATCACGCTCGCGGGTGATGCTGCTGGTGAAGTTGTCTCAGCCGCTCGGTGGCGACGTGCGTATAAATTTGGGTGGTCGACAGATCGCTGTGACCAAGCAGCATTTGTACCACGCGCAGGTCGGCGCCGTGGTTCAGTAGATGCGTCGCAAACGCGTGCCGCAGTACGTGCGGCGACAGTTTTTCGCTGTCGATACCGGCCAGGATCGCGTAGTGCTTGATGCGATGCCAGAAGGTCTGCCGCGTCATCTGCTGTGCGCGCTGGCTGGGAAAAAGCACGTCGATAGAGACACCGTTCAGCAGCCAGGGACGCCCGTGTTGCAGGTAGTTTTCAATCCAGTAAATCGCTTCTTCGCCCAGCGGTACCAGCCGCTCTTTATTGCCTTTACCGATAACCCGCACCACCCCCTGACGCAGGCTGATATCGCTCATGGTCAGCCCGACCAGCTCGGAGACGCGCAGGCCGGTAGCATAGAGCACTTCCAGCATGGCTTTATCGCGCAACTCCAGCGGTTGGTCAACTACCGGCGTCTGCAGCAAACGCTCGACCTGCATTTCGCTTAAGTCTTTCGGCAGCCGCTGCGGCAGCTTCGGTGAAGCCAGCAGCGCGCTGGGATCGTCTGCGCGAAATTTTTCCCGGTAGAGATGCTGAAAAAAACGGCGCAGCGCGCTGAGCAGCCGTGCGGAGCTGGTCGCCTTATAGCCTCCGGCAACCCGCTCGGCCAGCAGATCCTGCAGATCGCCACCGTCTACGCTCTGCAGAGAGCAGCCGCGATGGTGCATCCACTGAATGACCTGCGTCAAATCGCGGCGATAGGCGCTAAGGGTGTTTTCCGCCAGATTGCGCTCCAGCCAGAGCGCATCGAGAAATTGTTCAATGCGTGCCAGATCCTGTTCCACTTCGCTCCCTCCGCGGTTAACGTCAGCGCATTATGCCTGATTATCACTCACCCTGCCCCTTTATTGCACAGGCACCGTGCGCACGCGCTGGTGGGTACGGAGGTAGCGATTCTGTTACACTGCGCGCAAAGTCATACCCGATATTGAGATATTCACGTTATGAACATTGGTCTTTTTTACGGCTCCAGCACCTGCTACACCGAAATGGCGGCGGAGAAAATTCGCGACATTATCGGCGCTGAACTGGTTACCCTGCATAATCTCAAAGATGACTCCCCGGCGCTGATGGAGCAGTACGATGTGCTGATCCTCGGTATTCCGACCTGGGACTTCGGCGAGTTGCAGGAAGACTGGGAGGCTATCTGGGAACAGCTGAGTTCACTCAGGCTGAACGGTAAGATCGTCGCGCTGTACGGCATGGGCGATCAGCTGGGCTACGGGGAGTGGTTCCTGGACGCGCTGGGAATGCTGCATGACAAGCTGGCGCCGACCGGCGTGAACTTTATCGGCTACTGGCCGACAGAAGGCTACGAATTTACCAGCGCCAAACCCGTTATCGCTGACGGGCAGCTGTTTGTCGGCCTGGCGCTGGATGAAACCAATCAGTACGCTCTGAGTGACGAACGTATTGAGAACTGGTGCGAGCAGGTCCTCGGCGAAATGGCGGAACGTTTTTCCTGAGTCTTATTCAACTGCGCCCGGCGAGGTGGCGAGCAGCGTCCGCCGCAGATCGCGCCATTCACGCGGGTCCATGCTGTCCGACGCCAGCCACAGGTGATGGCGCTTAGCATCTCCGGTATCACGAAGCCGCAGCATAACCCCGCTGCGCAGCATCCACGGCTGGCCAACAATCGCCCACTCATGCCCCTGCCAGCGCAGGCGCAAATCCATCAGCAGTTTGATTTCACCGTGCCGCGCGTTGATACGACGCTGGCTGCGCACGCAGTCAAACACCACCAGCGACAGCAGCAGTAGCCAAAGCGGCGTATAGCTGAGCGGCCAGGGCATTAGCAGAACAATGGCAGCAACGACACCGTGCAGCAGCAGTGAAAGCCACTGCGAGCGCCATGAGACACGCAGATCAGATTGCCACAGGACCACGTTCGCGGTTCCGGGTCTGAATTAATGTCACCATGCGCTGCAGGCCGGCATCGTCGGGCTGGCCGTGATTCATCAGCCAATTGAACAGATCCGGATCGTCGCACTCCAGCAGTTGAATAAAGAGCCGCTTATCCTCATCGCTCAGCGTTTCATACTCATGCTCAAAAAAAGGCATGATAGAAATATCAAGTTCACGCATTCCACGACGGCACGCCCAGTGAATGCGGGCTTTGTTCGTAATGTCCATGTCTTCATTCCTGCAACAAAAGAAGGTGCCTAGTGTAGCCTGTTTTTCGCCGTTCCCTCAGCGGAATATTGGCTAACTGCGAGTCGGGCAGAAGACAATAGCGTTCCACTTTTCACTCCGCCATGCTAAATGGCACAAATGGCTGCCTAAAGTGCTTGCAATGGCAATCAGCTCTTTTACCATTGAGCCTTATCTCCGCCTCAGGCTAATCAGGACATGACTATGGCTTTTACTCCCTTTCCTCCACGCCAGCCCTCCGCTTCCGCGCGTTTGCCGCTGACGCTGATGACCCTCGATGACTGGGCGCTAGCCACCATTACCGGTGCCGACAGCGAGAAATACTTGCAGGGCCAGGTGACCGCCGACGTCGCGAAGCTGACCGACAGCGAGCATCTTCTGGCGGCGCACTGCGACGCAAAGGGAAAGATGTGGAGTAACCTGCGCCTGTTCCGCCACCGGGACGGTTTTGCCTGGATTGAGCGCCGCAGCCTGCAGGCGGCTCAGCTTACCGAAATGAAAAAATACGCGGTCTTCTCCAAAGTCGCTATCGCCGCTGACGAACAGCGCGTGCTTCTCGGCGTCGCGGGTTTCCAGGCCCGTGCGGCGCTGGCAAATCTGTTTAGCCAGTTGCCGGATGCTGAAACGCCGCGCGTGCTGGACGGTGAAACCAGCATTCTCTGGTTTGCCCACCCGGAAGAGCGCTTCCTGCTGGTCACCGACGAGACCACGGCAGAGCGCGTCAGCGAGGCTCTGCGCGGTGAAGCCCAGCTGAATAACAGCCAGCAGTGGCTGGCGCTCAGTATTGAAGCCGGTCTGCCGGTTATCGACGCCGCCAACAGCGGCCAGTTTATTCCACAGGCCACGAACCTGCAGGCGCTGGGCGGAATCAGCTTTAAGAAAGGCTGCTACAGCGGTCAGGAGATGGTTGCCCGCGCTAAATTCCGCGGTGCCAACAAACGTGCGCTCTGGTCACTGGCAGGCAACGCCAGCCGCGTCCCGGAAGCGGGTGAGGATCTTGAACTGCAGATGGGCGAACACTGGCGCCGCACCGGCACCATTCTGGCGGCGGTGCAGTTGGACGACGGTCGCTTGCTGGTACAGGCGGTAATGAACAACGATATGGAGCCGGACAGCGTGTTCCGCCTGCGCGACGACGGCTTTACGCTGCGCATTCAGCCGTTGCCTTATTCGCTGGAAGACGCGTAATTGTTAGCCTGTGCGGTCTGCTCAGGCCGCACTCTGCCCGACATACAAATAGATCGCCAGAAAATGACAAACGCTGCCGCCCAGCACAAAACCGTGCCAGATAGCATGGTTATACGGGATACGTTTGCAGACGTAGAAAATCACCCCCAGCGAGTAAACCACCCCACCGACCGCCAGCAGCGTGACGCCGCCTGACGCCAGCTTCATCGCCAGCTGATACACCACCACCAGCGACAGCCAGCCCATGGTCAGATAGGTCACCAGCGACAGTACCTTAAAACGGTGCGCAATGGTCAGCTTAAAGAGGACTCCCAACAGCGCCAGGCTCCAGATCACGATCATCAGCCCCCGCGCCAGCGGCGAGTCCAGCCCCACCAGCAGAAAAGGCGTATAGGTGCCGGCAATCAGCAGATAGATGGCGCAGTGGTCGATTTTTTTCAGCCATATTTTTGCACGCTGGTGCGGAATCGCATGATAGAGGGTCGAGGCGAGGAACAACAGGATCATACTGCCACCGTAGAGGCTGTAGCTGGTAATCGCCATCACACTGGCGTTGCTATCCACCGCCTGAACCAGCAGCAGCACCAGGCCGACAATACCAAACACCAGCCCGATACCGTGGCTGATGCTGTTGGCAATCTCTTCTGCCGGTGAATAGCCCTGAGCAATAAGGGGAGGTTGACGAACCACCGGGGACTCCTTAAGAACAGACAGTAACGGTCACGTCTCCTAGACTAACTGAGAATTATTTCAGTGAACACCTGTTAGCCAAAATAAATCACCTATAAATTAATTTACCCTACAAATCATAAAGATAAACAAAAACCTCAAATAACACGCGTTCATTTTTCTTAAACGCACTTGAAATCAATGAGATAAAACGCCGTCTGGGCAGGGTAGATCTCTGCGATAACCTGCTTCAGCTCCGCCAGCGACATATTTTCCTGCTGCGCATGGCGTTCGTTCAGCGTATCCAGCGTGATAGTGGACATGCCCTGCACTGCTATCGTGCAGAAATAGCCGTCGTCTTCGTAGCGCCCGACGCGCAGTATATCTCCGGCCTTAAAGTGCGACTCGCTGGCATCGCGAATAGTGATGGTTTTACGCCCGGCCAGAATGTCGTCCTGAAAGTGCTGAAAAAAAGTGATGTCGTTGGGCTGCATGGTATTATTCCCTGAAGTTGAACCTGAATTATGAGTTTTCGCCACTGTGAGTATGTTCTCCCACGCCGCTATCGCCAGCCTCAACAATCTTGAGGTGATGGTTTACCACTATGTCATTAAGAACCGTGACAAGGTGATGTATATGACCATCCGGGAACTGGCGGATGCCGTCGGGGTGTCAACCACCACCGTGCTGCGCTTCTGCCGCAAGTTGCAGTGTGAAGGCTACTCTGAGTTTCGCGTACGTTTTAAATTATATTTAGAGCAGGAAGAACCGCAACAAACTAATTTCGGCGTCGGTGAAGTTATCAGCTTTTTTAAAAGCGTTAATAACGATGAATTTGATGCATTATTAGATCGTACTGTGGATATTATTTTATCCTCCGAGCGTATTATATTTGTTGGCGCAGGGACCTCCGGCGCGCTGGCAAAATATGGCGCACGCTTCTTTTCCAATATCGGTAAATTTAGCAACCATATTGACGATCCTTATTTTCCGGTCACCAGCGATATGGCAAAAAATGCTTTAGCGATCGTACTCTCTGTCTCCGGCGAAACCGAAGAGATCCTGCGTTTCGCCAGCCAGTTCAATCTGCACCACTGCAAAGTACTGTCAATCACCGGCCATGAACACTCCCGTTTGTCCAGGCTGGCGGACTTTAATCTCTCCTGGCACGCGCCACAAACCCGTATTACCGGCGGCTATGATATCACCACCCAAATCCCGGTTATTTATATTCTGGAAACGCTCGGACGAAAACTGGCGAGAAAATTAGCATAAAAAAACAGGCTGTTTTTTTGATGTAACAAGTTCCCGCCGCGCTTATTTGTTATAGCGTGACATTTCATTTCGCTTTGTTAGACTCGATAGCAGAATTAATATGCGAGAGTAGCCAAATGAAAAAGATCACCTTACCGAAAGACTTTTTATGGGGCGGCGCGGTTGCGGCGCATCAGGTTGAAGGCGGCTGGAACCAGGGTGGCAAAGGCCCCAGCATCTGCGACGTGCTGACCGGCGGTGCCCACGGCGTTCCGCGTGAAATCACCGACGCGGTGGTGCCGGGCAAATACTACCCGAATCACGAAGCGGTCGAGTTTTACAGCCACTACAAAGAAGATATTAAGCTGTTTGCTGAAATGGGCTTCAAATGCTTCCGTACCTCCATTGCCTGGACCCGTATCTTCCCGAAAGGCGATGAACTGCAGCCGAATGAAGAAGGCCTGAAGTTTTATGACGATATGTTCGATGAGCTGCTGAAGTACAACATCGAGCCGGTGATCACCCTCTCCCACTTTGAAATGCCGCTGCACCTGGTGCAGGAATACGGCGGCTGGACCAACCGTAAAGTGGTTGATTTCTTTGTACGCTTCGCCGAAGTGGTGTTTGAACGCTACAAGAATAAGGTCAAATACTGGATGACCTTTAACGAGATCAACAACCAGCGTAACTGGCGCGCGCCGCTTTTTGGCTACTGCTGCTCCGGCGTGGTCTATACGGATCACGACAATCCGGAAGAGACTATGTACCAGGTGCTGCACCATCAGTTCGTGGCCAGCGCCATCGCGGTGAAAATTGGCCACCGTATCAACCCGTCCATGCAGATCGGCTGTATGCTGGCGATGGTGCCGCTCTATCCGTTTTCCTGCAAGCCGGACGACGTAATGTACGCTCAGGAATCTATGCGCGAGCGCTATGTGTTTACCGACGTCCAGCTGCGCGGCTACTACCCGTCCTACGTATTGAACGAGTGGGAGCGTCGCGGATTCAATATCAAAATGGAAGACGGCGACCTGGACGTCTTGCGCGAAGGCACCTGCGATTACCTGGGCTTTAGCTACTATATGACCAACGCGGTGAAAGCCGACGGCGGCAGCGGTGACGCCATCTCCGGCTTCCAGGGCAGCGTGCCTAACCCGCACGTTAAAGCCTCCGACTGGGGCTGGCAGATTGACCCGACCGGTCTGCGCTACGCCATGAGCGAGCTGTACGAGCGCTATCAGAAGCCGCTGTTTATCGTGGAAAACGGCTTTGGCGCCTACGATAAAGTTGAAGCCGACGGCAGCATTAACGATGACTACCGTATCGACTACCTGCGCGCCCACGTGGAAGCGATGGTGACCGCCGTAACCTGGGACGGCGTGGATCTAATGGGCTATACGCCGTGGGGCTGTATCGACTGCGTCTCCTTCACCACCGGCCAGTACAGCAAGCGCTACGGCTTTATCTATGTGAACAAGCATGACGACGGCACCGGCGATATGGCCCGTTCACGCAAGAAGAGTTTTGACTGGTATAAAACCGTTATCGCCAGCAACGGCGAGCAGCGCTGATTGCTCTAAACCCTCTCTTTAGAGAGGGTTTTCTTTATCTCCCGCCTGCCAGTTCGAGAAAGCTCCCCGTCACGTAAGACGCTTTATCGCTCAGCAGCCAGACAATCGCCTGCGCCACCTCTTCCGGCTGGCCGCCGCGCTGCATCGGCAATGAAGCTTTAACCCGATCCACCCGCCCCGGCTCGCCGCCGTCAGCGTGCATTTCCGTATAGATTAAGCCCGGACGTACGCAGTTAACGCGGACCCCCTGCGCCGCCACCTCCAGCGCCAGACCGGTCGTCAGCGTATCTACCGCCCCTTTCGAGGCAGCGTAATCAACGTACTCCCGGGGCGCGCCCAGACGAGAAGCTGCAGAAGAGACGTTAACAATCGCCCCGCCCCTGCCGCCGTGGGCATGGGACATCCTTTTCACCGCCTCCCGGCTACAGAGGAAATACCCGGTGACGTTGGTGGTCAGTACGCAATTGATTCGCTCAGCGGTCAGGTTTTCCACCGTACACTGGGTAAACAGGATCCCGGCGTTGTTAACCAGCGCGCTCAGCGGTTCGCCCAGCGCATCAATCATGGCAAACATCGCCTCGACCTGTTGTTCATCGCCAATATCCGCGCAGAGTGCCAGCGCGCTACCGCCAGCGGCGCGAATCGTCTCCACGACCTCATTTGCTGCATCCTGATTGCGGTGGTAATTCACCACCACCCGATATCCTTCCTGCGCCAGCTGTTGCGCTGTCGCTCTGCCAATCCCCCGACTGCCGCCGGTAACCAGTGCAATTGCCATTCTTTCTCCTGGGGCTCGTAACGCCGCCCTTGTATATAGATTTACCTGCTATTATCTATGTGTCTACCTAAAATCTCTGATTCCCTGTAAGGCGTCATAATCCTGTCATTAAAAAAGGAATTTTTAAATGGATATTTATTATCAGGTTAAAATGTTTAATCAGTGGCGAATGGGTTTAGGTGTATTTGTCGACTTTAACTGCGGCTGGTACTGCCAGAATGCTTTGTTATCATGGTATTGCACAAAAAACAACCTACCTGAAAATTTATTCAAGAGAGCAACACATTATAGCCGAATAAAATTTGGTTTTGACCCCAAAAATAGCTATTGCTACCCCATAGACATACCAAAAAGCATTTTTGAATATCGCAAAAAAACTTCTGGAACACGGACCATTTATTGCCTCAGGAAAAATAGGCCTGGCCAATTTCGGAATTTTAGGTGGCGTTGAACATTATATCTTAGTCGTTGGCGTGAAAATAAAAACAAATGAGATAATTATCTACGACCCATTATCTGTTGACTTTAGCAAGCTCAGATACTCCAAACCGTCAACTTATAATTTTCATCAATTTATAACAAGAGTAAGGGAAACATTGGTATTAAATCATTATTCTTTAAATTTATTTCACATAAAATATCCCACGGAAGTTATGACTCGATTACAGTAATAATCAGTCCAAAAAAGAAAGGGCACCATTCGGCGCCCTTCAATCCTAACCTAAACAGATGATTACTGATATTCGCTCATCGGTACGCAGGAGCAGAACAGGTTACGGTCACCGTAAACGTCGTCCAGACGTTTCACCGGCGGCCAGTACTTGTTGGCCACACCCGCCGGGAATACGGCCAGCTCGCGGCTGTAAGCGTGGGCCCAGTCCGATACCAGATCGTTCTGGGTATGTGGAGCGTTTACCAGCGGGTTATCGTCAAGCGTCCACTCGCCCTGCTGCACGCGGTCGATCTCAGCGCGGATCGCCAGCATCGCGTCGATAAAGCGGTCCAGCTCAACCTTGCTCTCGGACTCGGTCGGCTCAACCATCAGCGTACCGGCAACCGGGAAGGACATGGTCGGCGCATGGAAGCCGTAGTCGATCAGGCGCTTGGCAATATCCAACTCGCTAATACCGGTCTCCTCTTTCAGAGGACGAATGTCGAGAATACATTCGTGCGCCACGCAGCCGTCGCGGCCAGTGTAAAGCACCGGATAAGCCGCTTTCAGGCGGGTCGCAATATAGTTAGCGTTAAGGATCGCCGTCTGGCTTGCCTGCTTCAGCCCTTCTGCGCCCATCATGCGGATATACATCCAGCTGATGGGCAGAATGGAAGCGCTGCCGAATGGTGCGGCGGAAACCGCGCCCTGACGGGTCAGCATCCCTTCGATCTGCACCACGCTGTGGCCCGGCACAAAGGGTGCCAGATGCGCTTTCACGCCAATCGGCCCCATACCCGGACCGCCACCACCGTGCGGAATACAGAAGGTTTTATGCAGGTTAAGGTGCGAAACATCCGCACCGATAAAGCCCGGCGAGGTGATCCCCACCTGGGCGTTCATATTGGCACCGTCGAGATAGACCTGGCCACCGAACTGGTGAACAACGTCACATACCTCGCGGATGGTCTCTTCATAAACGCCGTGGGTCGACGGATAGGTGACCATAATGCAGGAGAGGTTTTTGCCCACCTGCTCCGCTTTGGCGCGCAGATCGGCCAGATCGATATTACCGTGCTTGTCACAGGCCACGACCACCACCTGCATCCCCGCCATCTGCGCGGAAGCCGGGTTAGTGCCGTGGGCAGAGCTCGGGATCAGGCAGATATCGCGATGGCCTTCATTGCGGCTCTCGTGATAATGACGAATCGCCAGCAGGCCTGCGTATTCGCCCTGCGCACCAGAATTCGGCTGCATACAGAGCGCGTCGTAGCCGGTCAGTTTTACCAGCCAGTCCGAGAGCTGGCCAATCATCTGATAGTAACCTTCCGCCTGGTCTACCGGGCAGAATGGATGCAGCTCGGCAAATTCCGGCCAGGTGATCGGGATCATCTCGACAGCGGCGTTGAGCTTCATGGTGCAGGAACCGAGCGGGATCATGGCCTGATTGAGGGCCAGATCTTTGCGCTCCAGGCTGTGCATATAGCGCATCATCTCGGTTTCGCTGTGATAGCGATTAAACACCGGATGCGACAGGATTGCGTCATCACGCAGCATGGCTGCCGGGATAGCGCGGCTGTCGTGGGCAACGTTTTTATCCAGGGTGTCGATATCCAGACCATGGTCTTCGCCGAGCAGCACGCTGAACAGCTGCAGCACGTCGTCGCGGGTGGTGGTTTCATCGAGCGTAATACCAACGGCGCCCAGGATATCGCTACGCAGGTTAATCTCTGCAGCGGTGGCGCGCGCCAGCACGCCCGCTTTGTCCGCCACTTCCGCACACAGGGTGTCAAAGTAGTGAGCATGACGCAGCTTCACACCTTTCTGCTGCAGACCGCTGGCGAGGATATCGGTCAGGCGGTGGATACGCCCGGCTATACGCTTCAGGCCAACCGGACCGTGGTAGACGGCGTACAGGCTGGCGATATTGGCCAGCAGCACCTGCGACGTACAGATATTGGAGTTCGCTTTCTCGCGGCGAATATGCTGCTCGCGGGTCTGCATCGCCATGCGCAGCGCAGTATTGCCCGCCGCATCTATTGAGACGCCGATAATACGGCCCGGCATAGAGCGTTTAAATTCATCTCTTGCGGCAAAAAAAGCCGCGTGCGGGCCACCGTAACCCATCGGCACGCCAAAGCGCTGGGCGGAACCAAACACAATATCCGCCCCCTGTTTGCCAGGCGCGGTCAGCAGCACCAGCGCCATAAAATCGGCCGCGACGCTGACGATAATCTTGCGTGACTTCAGCTCGCCGATAAGCAGGCTGTAGTCGTGCACTTCACCGGTGGTACCGACCTGCTGCAGCAGCACGCCGAAAACATCCTGGTGCTCCAGCACCTTTTCAGCCTCATCAACGATCACCTCAAAACCAAAGGTTTCGGCGCGGGTGCGCACCACGTCCAGGGTCTGGGGATGGATGTCGGCCGCCACAAAGAAGCGGTTAGCATTTTTCAGTTTGCTGACGCGCTTCGCCATCGCCATGGCTTCCGCACCGGCGGTGGCTTCGTCCAGCAGCGAGGCGGAGGCAATATCCAGACCGGTCAGATCCAGAGTGACCTGCTGGAAGTTAAGCAGGGATTCCAGACGGCCCTGAGAAACTTCCGGCTGATACGGCGTATAGGCGGTGTACCAGCCCGGGTTTTCCAGCATATTACGCAGGATCACAGGCGGCAACTGCACGGCGGTGTAGCCCATACCAATCCAGGATTTAAAGCGTTTGTTGCGGCTGGCAATGCCTTTCAGCTCCGCCAGCGCGGCGTATTCTGTGGTCGCATCACCCACCTGCGGTGGCGTAGCGAGCTGGATATCCTGCGGCACGATCTGGCCTATCAGGGCATCCAGGGAGTCAGCACCAACCAACTTCAGCATCTCTTGCTGCTGCTGCGCATCCGGACCGATATGACGATCGATAAATACGCCGCGGTGTTCAAGCTGGCTTAAAGTCTGAGTCATGAGCGAAGATTCCTGAGAGAGTGATGATGCCCTCTCCCGCAGGAGAGGGGTACAGCGGGATAACGTTACTCGTCTTCCAGCAGGGCGCGGTAGGCGTCAGCATCCAGCAGCGCATCGAGTTCCGATTCGTCGCTGGCTTTGATTTTCATGATCCAGCCGTCGCCATAAGGCTCACTGTTGACCAGCTCCGGAGACGTCCCCAGCTCTTCGTTAACTTCAACAACCTCGCCGCTAATCGGGGCATAGATATCGGAAGCCGCTTTAACGGATTCGGCAACGGCACAGTCGTCACCCGCGCTCACGATGCTGCCCACTTCCGGCAGATCGACAAACACCATATCGCCCAGCAGTTCCTGCGCGTGTTCGGTGATCCCAACGGTCCAGATACCGTCGGCTTCTTTGCGCAGCCACTCGTGTTCGCGGCTGTATTTCAGTCCGTCAGGTACGTTGCTCATCATTCAATCTCCAGAAAAAAAGAATCAGGCGACAGCTTTACCGCCGCGCACAAAAACAGGTTTGGTCACCTTAACCGGCATTTCGCGGTTGCGGATCTGAACGATAGCCGTGTCGCCAATACCCGCAGGGACACGTGCCAACGCAATACTGTAGCCCAGGGTTGGCGAGAAGGTGCCGCTGGTGATGATCCCTTTCTGCGCATTGCCCGCCGCATCGGTAAAGCGAACCGGCAACTCGCCGCGCAGCACGCCTTTTTCCGTCATCACCAGGCCAACCAGTTGCTCAGTGCCTTTGGCACGCTGTGCTTCCAGCGCTTCACGACCAATAAAGTCACGGTCGGCCGGTTCCCAGGCGATAGTCCAGCCCATATTCGCAGCCAGCGGAGAGACGCCTTCGTCCATATCCTGGCCATAAAGATTCATGCCGGACTCCAGGCGCAGCGTATCGCGCGCACCGAGACCGCAGGGCTTCACGCCCGCCAGCAGCAGCCCGCACCAGAAATCCGCCGCCTTATCGTTTGGCATGGCGATTTCATAACCCCCTTCGCCGGTGTAACCGGTGGTGGCGATAAACAGGCCATCCGCCTCAACGCCAAAGAAGGGTTTCATGCCCTCGACGGCGCTGCGCTGCGCGTCGCTGAACAGGGTGGCTGCTTTGGCTTTAGCATTAGGCCCCTGCACGGCGATAAGCGACAGATCGTCACGCTCGGTGATGTCGATCGCAAAGGGTTCAGCCTGCCGGGTGATCCAGGCGAGATCTTTTTCACGGGTGGCGGAGTTAACAACAAGGCGGAAGAAATCATCGGAGAAGAAGTAGACGATCAGGTCATCAATGACGCCACCTGATGCATTCAGCATGCCGGTATAGAGCGCCTTCCCCGTCCGGGTAAGCTTCGCGACGTCGTTTGCCAGCAGATAGCGCAGGAACTCGCGGGTGCGGCTGCCGCGCAGATCGACGATGGTCATATGCGACACATCGAACATTCCCGCGTCGTTACGTACCGCATGGTGTTCATCAATCTGTGAGCCGTAATGCAGCGGCATCATCCAGCCATGAAAATCCACCATGCGTGCACCGCAGGCTTTGTGTTGTTCGAACAGGGGCGTCTGTTGAGCCATCATTTCCTCGTTAGAAATCAGCGGAGCCATGCGGTTTTTCAGGACGAAAAACGCACCACGAAACCCGACGTCGATGCCGTTTTTTGCGCCGACGCAAACGTTCTCTTTTATCTGAACTTATCACCGAAAAGAGCGTTTAACCATAAGGAAAAATGGGTCATCACATTAGCTTATGGGCAAAAAACGCTAAAACCTTAACAGTATAAAAAATCACACTCAACCCGAATATACAGTGATTAAGATAACACCATAGCGTTAAACACGAATTTATTGGCATTTTGTCCTGAAATAAAGGCAAATTTCTCGAAATGGAAAAAAAGCAAAATTAGAAAATCTAATCCGAAAAATGACATGAAATTAGAATAATTCAAACGAGGGGATGCACCCGGCCACAGGGGCCGGGAAGGGAAAATGTGATGGAGTTAACGTAACCAGTCGGGGAGGTCGTTCAGGCCCATCGCCTGACGAATAAGCTGGGGTTTGACTCCCGGCAGGGTATCAGCCAGTTTCAGGCCAATATCGCGCAGTAATTTTTTACCCGGGTTATCACCCGCGAAAAAATCGCGGAAACCCTGCATTCCGGCAAGCATCACCGCCGCACTGAGCTTGCGGCTACGCTCGTAGCGGCGCAGATAGAGATGTTGACCAATATCTTTTCCCTGACGATGCAGACGGCGTACCTCATTGATAAGCTCTGCCGCATCCATAAAGCCAAGGTTAACGCCCTGCCCCGCCAGCGGGTGAATGGTATGGGCAGCATCGCCCACCAACGCCAGCCGATGTGCAGCAAACTGACGTGCGTAGCGGCCGGTCAGCGGGTAGAGCTGGCGCTCGCTTTCAACCCTGCACAGCCCCAGGCGGTTATCAAAGGCGACCGACAGGGCGCGGTTAAATTCATCTTCCGGCGCCTGCTGCAGGCGTTCGGCTTCATGCGGCGACAGGGACCAGACAATCGAGCAGAGATGCGGATCGCATAGCGGCAGGAACGCGAGGATCCCGTCACCGTGAAACGCCTGACGCGCGACGGCGTCATGCGGTTCGGCGGTGCGGATCGTCGCAACCAGCGCATGGTGCCGGTAATCCCAGAAGGTCAGCGGAATATCCGCCTTATCGCGCAGCCAGGATCGCGCGCCGTCGGCGCCAACCACCAGCCGGGCCGTCAGCATGGTGCCGTCCTTCAGGGTCAGGAAAGCGTCATTTTCACCCCAGGCAACCTGCTGCAGTTCAGCGGGTGCCAGCAGCGTGACGTCTTTACAACTCTGCGCTTTCTGCCATAGGGCATGGTGGATCACCGGGTTTTCCACAATATGGCCCAGATGGCTGAAGCCCATGCTGGCGTCGTCAAACGCAATACGGCCAAAGCTGTCTTTCTCCCACACTTCCATGCCGTGGTAGCAGCTGGCACGCCGGGCGACAACCGATGACCAGACGCCAAGATGCGACAGCAGTTTTTCGCTGGCGGCATTAATGGCGGAGACACGCAGCGCGTACGGCGCATCTGCGGCCTGCGGCTGGGGCAGATGCTGCTCCAGCACGGCGACGCGCAGGCCGCTCCCCTGTAACCCGCAGGCCACGGCCAGGCCGACCATGCCTCCGCCTACAATTGCCACATCAACACTTTGCACTGTTTTTACTCCTTCGCGCCTGTTATCACAGGTTTAACGCGCCACCCAACCCAGGGTGCGCTGCGCCAGCACATCACGTGCCGGGGTAAATAATTCCATCGCCATCAGCGCCGTATTGCGTCCGGCCACCAGCGGTGCCCAGCGATTCGCAAAGAGATGGACTAAGCCGTCCGTCACGCCAATGGTCGCTTTTTTATCCGCCTCACGGCGCTGGCGGTAGCGGCAAAGCACCAGCCACGCCCCGGGGTCTTCCGCATTCTGCCAGGCCGCGGTCAGGGTTTCAGCCAGGCTCATCACGTCGCGCATCCCGAGGTTAAAGCCCTGTCCGGCAATGGGATGCAGCGTCTGGGCGGCGTTTCCGACCAGCACCGTGCGATGGGTGATACTGCTGTTGGCGGTGGTCAGCGCCAGCGGATAAACCGTGCGCTTCCCGCAGTGGACAATGCGCCCAAGCCGCCAGCCAAACGCCTGCTGCAGCTGCTGGCTAAAGTGTTCGTCGGACCAGCCGAGCACCTCGTCCCGTTTATCACGGGGATGACACCACACCAGCGAACAGCGTCCGTCTGACATCGGCAGCATCGCCAGCGGCCCGTGCTCGTTAAAACGCTCAAAGGCGCGTCCGTTATGGGGCAGCGCGGTGGTAACGTTAGCTATCGCCGCCACCTGCAGGTAATCGCTCTGCTGCCAGCGGATACCGCAGGCGCTGCCGAGGGCAGAGCCCGTGCCGTCAGCGGCTACGGCAAGCGCGCCGTCAATGCGCGTACCGTCTTCCAGCTCGACATGAACCTGCTCTGCCGTCCGGTGTATACTCGCCACCCGGGCCGGACAGTGCAGGGTCACGCCTGGCGCACCGCGCAGGCGGGCAAACAGCCGCTGCCCGACATCGTGCAGTTCAACTACCTGACCAAGCGCATCGATACGGTAATCGTCGGCGGCGAGGGTAACAAAACCGGCGTGGCCGCGATCGCTGACGTGAACCGTTTTAATGGCCGTCGCGCAGTCCGCCAGCGCCTGCCAGACGCCGATCCGCTCCAGCTGCTGACAGGTGCCCTGCGCCAGCGCAATCGCGCGGGCGTCAAAACCGGGATGCCTCTGAGCCTGCGGATCGGCCGCTTCGATCAGATGTACCGACAGCGCGCCGTGCGTCAGTCGGGAGATGGCCAGGGCGAGGGTCGCACCGACCATGCCGCCGCCAACGATAATGACGCCGTTCACTGCCGCGCCGCTGCCATCAGCGCCTCGATATCGTCCGCCGTTTTCACGACGCTGGCAGTAAGGTTTTCATTGCCGTTTGCGGTGATAACAATGTCATCTTCGATACGGATACCAATACCGCGATACTGCGCGGGTACGTCCGCATCCGGCGCAATATAGAGGCCCGGCTCAACGGTCAATACCATACCGGGTTTAAGCACGCGCGAACGATCGACGCCATAAGCACCGACATCGTGAACATCCAGCCCCAGCCAGTGGCTCAGGCCGTGCATAAAGAAGGGACGATGGGCGCTGTCGGCGATCAGTTGATCCACCTCGCCCTGCAAAATACCGAGCTTCACCAGTCCGCGGATCATGATGCGCACCACTTCGCCGGTCACTTCCTGAATGGAGGTGCCAGGGCGGTAGAGGGTTAGCGCCGTCTCCAGTGATTCCAGCACGATGTCGTAGATCTCGCGCTGAGCAGGCGTGAACTTGCCGTTGACCGGGAAGGTACGGGTGATATCGCCCGCGTAGCCCTGAAATTCACAGCCCGCGTCAATCAGCACCAGATCGCCATCGCACAGCGGACTCTCATTTTCAGTGTAGTGCAGAATACAGCCGTTCTCGCCGCCGCCGACAATGGTGTTATAGGACGGATAGCGCGCGCCGTGGCGGTTAAACTCGTGGTGGATCTCACCTTCAAGCTGAAACTCAAACATACCGGGGCGGCAGGTCTGCATCGCCCGCGTATGGCCCAGCGCGCTGATTTCACCTGCCCGATGCATTAATATGAGCTCTTCCGGTGATTTAAACAGGCGCATCTCGTGCACCAGCGGCCGCCAGTCGGTGATGGAGGCAGGCGCACGCAGATTCTGACGGCTGCCTTTACGCAGCTTATCCAGCGCGGTAAAAACGATGTCATCGGCAAAGGCGTATTCGCCCCGGGCGTGATAAACCGTATCAAGACCGTTAAGCAGCTGATAAAGCTGCTCGTCGATTTCACCCCAGGCCAGGGCCCGATCGACGCCCAGCTTCGCCGGTGCGGCCAGCTGGCCCAGACGACGACCAAACCAGATTTCGGCGGTCAGATCGCGAACCCGGTTAAAGAGCACGCTGTGGTTGTGGGTGTCATCACTTTTAATCAGCACCAGCACCGCTTCCGGCTCTTTAAAGCCGGTGAAATACCAGAAATCGCTGTCCTGGCGATAGGGGTATTCACTGTCATTGCTGCGCGTGACTTCCGGCGCGGCAAAGATCAGCGCCGCGCTCCCCGGCGACATTTTTGCCAGCAGAGCCTGGCGACGGCGAAGAAATGCTTGCTGTGTCATGACACCTCCTTCAAAACGCTGTGTCGGCGAATCGGTATTAATGCAATGTCGGTTTGCGCACTTCCGGTGCGGTCGGCTGCTGGCGGGTAAAGGTATCGTGGCAGAGCAGCGCCGCAACGCGGACGTACTCGATAATCTCCTCCAGCGACATCTCCAGCTCTTCTTTATCGTCTTCTTCGTCGTAGCCCAGCTGGGCGATATTACGCAGATCGTCGATGGCTTCTCCGGCTTCACCGGTCACCTTGTCGAGCTTCGGCTGGGTAACGCCCAGACCAAGCAGGAAGTGGTTTACCCAGCTGGCCAGCGCATCGGCGCGTTCAAAGACGCTGACGTCGTCGCCTTCCGGGATATAGAGCTGAAAAAGGAAACCGTCGTCTTCCAGAGAGTCGCTGGTGACGGTGTGCATTTTACGCAGGGCTTCCGCCAGCTCGTGGCCAAAGGCCAGACCTTCGTTGGTCAGGTCGTGCAGCAGCGGCTGCCAGCTGCTGTCGTTGTTGCCGCCGCAAAGCATCCCACTGATCAGACCGTGCATTTCGGCAGGGGTTAAGCCAACGCCCTGTTGGTTCAGTAACTGGCTTACATCAGTGTAACCAGGCATTTCATTCTGTTTAGACATGCGCATTCGTCGTCGTTGGGAGGAATATCGTGATATGCTACCACTTTGAGCCCTGGTGATACCAGAAAAGGGCTTGTATCTACGAACCATGATAGATATAGTGTCGCCCCTTCGCGGACCCGGTCAGGGCAGCGAGGGTAGCGCAGTCAATCAGCAGGAAGGTGGCATGTCTGCACAACCCGTCGATATCCAAATTTTTGGTCGTTCACTACGCGTGAATTGCCCGCCTGAACAAACGGATGCGTTAAATCAGGCAGCGGAGGATCTGAATCAGCGGTTGCAAGATCTGAAAGTTCGCACTAGAGTCACAAATACTGAGCAACTGGTGTTTATCGCCGCACTGAACATAAGTTATGAGTTGGCTCAGGAGAAGGCAAAAACCCGTGATTACGCCTCCGATATGGAGCAGCGCATTCGGATGCTCCAGCAAACCATTGAAGAGGCGTTGCTTGACCAGGGTCGCATATCCGAGAGAACGGGGCCGAAGTTTGAATAACACTTTATGGTCACCTGTGGTAGAGTGATCGTGAAGCAAAAATTTCTCTGAGATGTTTGCAAGCGGGCCAGTCCCCTGAGCCGATATTTCATACCAACAGAATGTGGCGCTCCACGGTTGGTGAGCATGCTCGGTCCGTCCGAGAAGCCTTAAAACTGTGACGACGCATTCACCTTGAACCAAGGGTTCAAGGGTTACAGCCAGCGGCGGCATCTCGGAGATTCCCTCTTTTACTGCGTCTACCATGACACAATGCCCTGAAGTACCTTCATCACGACAGCAAATACGGCAGCTTATCCGCCAGCGTCGTCGTGCGCTGACATCCGAACAGCAGCATCATTTCGCCGACCAGGCCGCCGCCAGAATGCTGGCATATCCGCCGGTCGTGATGGCGACAAGCGTTGCCCTGTTTCTCTCCTTTGACGGTGAGCTCGATACCCGCCCGCTGATTGAGCAGCTGTGGCAAGCCGGTAAGCGCCTATATCTGCCGGTCCTGCACCCTTTTAGCCTTGGAAACCTGCTGTTTCTGCACTATCACCCGCAAAGTGAGCTGGTCGTTAATCGTCTGAAAATCCACGAGCCGCGCCTTGACGTGCGCGACGTGCTGCCCGTAAGCGAGCTGGATGTGCTGATTACGCCGCTGGTCGCCTTCGATTGTCAGGGACAGCGTCTGGGAATGGGCGGGGGTTTTTACGATCGCACACTGCAAAACTGGCAGCGCTATGGCGTGCAGCCGGTGGGCTACGCCCATGATTGTCAGCAGGTGGATGTGCTGCCGGTGGAGCAGTGGGATATTCCGCTGCCAGCGGTGGTGACGCCATCGAAGGTCTGGCGCTGGTATGGGACTCCCTCTGCTTGCGGAGAGGGAGAAAACCCAATCAGTAGAGCAGACGTGCGCGGATAGTACCCGGGATCGCCTTCATGCTCTGCAGCGCCTTCTGCGCCACATCTTCTTCCGCTTCAATATCGATAACCACATAGCCCATCTGCGGCGTGGTCTGCAGATACTGTGCGGCAATGTTGATACCCTGGGCGGCAAAAATCTGGTTAATCGCCGTCAGCACGCCTGGACGGTTTTCGTGGATGTGCAGCAGACGACGGCCACCGTGCAGCGGCAGAGAAACTTCCGGGAAGTTTACCGCCGACAGCGTAGAGCCGTTATCGGAGTACTTCGCCAGTTTACCCGCCACTTCGAGGCCGATATTTTCCTGCGCTTCCTGAGTGGAACCACCGATATGCGGCGTCAGCAGTACGTTATCAAACTCGCTCAGCGGAGAGATAAACGGATCGGCATTGGTGGCCGGTTCGGTCGGGAAGACGTCGATCGCCGCGCCCGCCAGGTGCTTACGCGCCAGCGCATCGCACAGAGCCGGGATATCCACCACGGTGCCGCGTGCGGCGTTGATCAGCAGCGAGCCAGGCTTCATCAACGCCAGCTCTTCTGCGCTCATCATGTTTTTGGTGGAGGCATTTTCCGGCACGTGGAGGCTGACCACGTCGCTCATGTTCAGCAGGTCGGAGAGGTGCTGTACCTGAGTCGCGTTGCCCAGCGGCAGTTTGCTTTCGATATCGTAGAAGAAGACGTGCATCCCCAGGGACTCCGCCAGGATGCCCAGCTGAGTACCGATATGGCCGTAACCAATAATCCCCAGTTTCTTACCGCGAGCTTCATAGCTGCCGGACGCCAGCTTGTTCCAGATACCGCGGTGCGCCTTGGCGTTCGCTTCCGGAATACCGCGCAGCAGCAGGAGCAGCTCGCCGATCACCAGTTCGGCAACCGAGCGGGTGTTGGAGAACGGGGCGTTGAAGACCGGCACGCCGCGTTTGGCCGCAGCATCAAGGTCAACCTGGTTGGTACCGATACAGAAGCAGCCTACCGCCACCAGTTTTTCTGCAGCGGCTAATACCTCTTCCGTCAGGTTAGTGCGGGATCGCAGGCCGATAAAATGGGCATCACGGATCGACTCTTTCAGCTGCTCGGTATCGAGCGCGCCTTTATGGAATTCGATATTAGTGTAGCCTGCCGCACGAAGGCTATCCAGTGCTTTCTGGTGCACGCCTTCGACCAGCAGAAACTTAATTTTGTCTTTTTCCAGTGATACCTTTGCCATTTCCCCGACCCTGTTTTTGTCTTGTCTGATGTTGTGACGGACTTAAGTCCGTTCCGTCAACATATCAAAAAAAATTATTGCAGCAATATGAACGTTTGCGTCGTCCATCTGAAGAAATGTCATTAAGCGGGAAATGCCAGAGTAAAATTCTGATAAGCGACGATGTGCTGGCAGGATCGCCAGAACGGACGCCTTAACGTGACACAAGTCACCAAAATTGCCGTCTGCAGTTTTTTTAACGGGGAGAGAGTCTCCCCGTCAGATCATTTCACGATGGTTTTCACGCCATCGGCGGTACCGATCAGCGCCACGTCGGCACCGCGTCGGGCAAACAGCCCAACCGTCACCACGCCAGGCAGCGCGTTAATCGCATCTTCCATCGCGATCGGGTTAAGGATCTCCAGACCATAGACATCAAGGATGATATTGCCGTTATCGGTAGTCACGCCCTGACGGTATTCCGGGCGGCCGCCCAGCTTCACCAGTTCACGTGCGACCGCGCTACGCGCCATCGGGATCGCTTCAACCGGCAGCGGGAAGGTGCCGAGGATCGGCACTTGCTTGGAAGCATCGGCGATACAGATAAACTTGTCCGCCACCGAAGCGATGATCTTTTCGCGGGTCAGCGCCGCGCCGCCGCCTTTGATCATCTGCATCTGGTCATTGATCTCATCCGCGCCGTCTACGTAGATCCCCAGGCGATCGACTTCATTGAGATCGAAAACAGTGATACCGAGGCTTTTGAGTTTGGCGGTCGAGGCGTCAGAGCTGGAAACAGCCCCTTCGATCTGGCCTTTCATGGTACCCAGCGCGTCAATAAAATGCGCCGCGGTCGAGCCAGTCCCTACCCCAACGATGGTGCCCGGCTTAACATAGTCCAGAGCCGCCCAGCCCACCGCTTTTTTCAGTTCATCCTGCGTCATGGTTTTTGCCTGTGATGTGAAAACTCATGCCGTATTATAAGGCATCGACGTGTGAAATGTCCCTGTGATGCCCGTCACATTATGGAGCGTCATATTTTCGTCTGTACCTCGCGGCGATTTATGTCATAGTGCTTGATAACCAAAAATTATGGAGCCAGCCAGAGCAATGAAACGTCCGGACTACAGAACACTACAGGCGCTAGACGCGGTGATTCGCGAACGCGGGTTTGAGCGCGCCGCGCAGAAACTGTGTATTACTCAGTCCGCCGTCTCACAGCGTATTAAGCAGCTGGAAAATATGTTGGGTCAGCCGCTGCTAGTGCGTACCGTACCGCCGCGCCCGACCGAACAGGGACAAAAGCTCCTTGCCCTGCTGCGCCAGGTTGAGCTGCTGGAAGAGGAGTGGCTGGGCGATGAGCAAACCGGCTCCACCCCGCTGCTGCTGTCGCTGGCGGTCAACGCCGACAGCCTGGCAACCTGGCTGTTGCCCGCGCTGGCTACCGTGCTTTCCGACTCCCCAATTCGCCTGAATCTTCAGGTGGAAGATGAAACCCGCACCCAGGAGCGCCTGCGCCGCGGTGAAGTGGTCGGTGCCGTCAGTATTCAGCCTCAGGCGCTGCCGAGCTGCCTCGTGGATCAGTTGGGGGCACTCGACTATCTGTTTGTGGCTTCAAAAGATTTTGCCGCACGCTATTTCCCGAACGGCGTTACCCGCGCCGCGCTGCTGAAAGCGCCGGCGGTGGCGTTCGACCATCTCGACGATATGCACCAGGCCTTTTTACAGCAGTATTTCGACCTGCCGCCGGGCAGCGTACCCTGCCATATCGTTAACTCGTCCGAAGCGTTTGTACAGCTGGCGCGTCAGAGCACGACCTGCTGTATGATCCCGCATCTGCAAATCGAGAGAGAGCTAGCCTCTGGCGAGCTTATCGATCTGACGCCGGGGCTCCTTCAGCGCCGTATGCTCTACTGGCACCGCTTTGCGCCGGAAAGCCGGATGATGCGCAACGTGACGGATGCGCTGTTAGAGTACGGTCATCGGGTACTGCGACAGGATTAAGAAAAAGGTTCTCTCCACGGGAGAGAACCTTTGGGAAGGAATATTACTGCGCGGCCGCCTGCGGTTGCGCAGACTCCAGCTGGAAGACCACATCAACCTGATCGTCAAACTGAATTGTCGGCTGCTCGTAGGTTTGCTGAGCGTCCGCTGGTGCAGCTTCGGCCTTCATCATGCGCACCATCGGGCCTGGCTGATAGTTCGACACATGGTATCGAACGCTGTAAACCGGACCCAGCTTGCTGCCAAATCCCGCAGCCAGCTGCTGTGCCTGATGGATAGCATCATCAATCGCCGCTTTACGCGCTTTATCTTTATAGGCATCCGGTTGCGCAACGCCCAACGACACCGCACGGATTTCGTTCAGTCCGGCTTTTAACGCCCCGTCGAGCAGTGCATTGAGCTTATCCAGCTCGCGAACCGTCACTTCAACCTTGCGCACCGCGCGGTAACCTTTCAGAGTGCTTTTTCCGTTCTGGTAGTCGTAATCTGCCTGGGTACGTAAATTGGCCGCACCAATGTCTTTACGCGCCACGCCGTTTTTCTCAAGGAACGTCAGGTACTGACCGACTCTGTCATCCGCCTGCTTCTTGGCGGAGGCCGCATCTTTTGCCGCCACGTTCACTTCAATCGCCAGCGTTGCGATATCCGGTACGGCATCCACACTTGCCGTGCCCGAGGTAACGATATGCGGACCATCCGGCAATTCCCCTGCCAGTGCCGGTATGCTGCTAAGTCCGACCAGGGCCGCGAGGGCCATCACTTTGAACTTCACTGTCGTTCCTCCATAATAGATGATTCACCCGGAATGCGGGCTATGCCAGCATAGATTAGCCTTTTCGCTTTAAATGTCCATCAGACAAGGCTTAGTTCAGCAGCACGCTAAGATGTGCAACTCCTTCTTTTGCCAGCTGAAAAGCGATAAACCACATAACGGCGCCCACCAGGAGGTTAATGATCCGCTGGGCCTTCGCAGTACGCAGGTAAGGCGCCAGCCAGGCCGCCAACAGCGCGAGGCCAAAGAACCACAGGAAGGAGGCACTGATAGTCCCCAGCGCAAACCAGCGTTTCGGTTCCATATCCAGCTGGCCGCTGAGACTCCCCAGTATCACGAAGGTATCGAGGTATACATGCGGATTAAGCCAGGTAACGGCCAGCATGGTGACAATTATTTTCCAGCGCCCCTGCTGCGCAATTTCCGCCTCGACCAGCGCCAGCTGCTGACTGAAAGCCGTTTGCAGCGCGCCAAAGCCGTACCACAGCAAAAAGGCGACGCCGCCCCAGGTGACCAACGCCAGCAACCACGGCGACTGCATCAACAGCGCGCTGCCGCCGAAGATACCCGCTACCATCAGAACAAGGTCGCTAAGCGCGCAGAGCAAGGCGATCATAATATGGTACTGACGCCGAATGCCCTGGTTCATCACAAAGGCATTTTGCGGACCGAGGGGCAGAATCATCGCTGCGCCAAGCGCAACACCTTGAAAATAATAAGATAACACGGGTTTATCTCTCGCTAAATGGTGATGGATGCCGACTATAGCGCGAGAAAAACATTAGTGGAAATTGATAATATTAATTGGTGATAAGCCAGGCTAATAATCATCGGTAAAATAAGGGCCGCGTTACGCGGCCCTGACGGTATTTACTCTTCCAGCGTCTCTTTGACGCGTTTGAAGTTCACATCCATTTGCGGATAGGGGAAGCTGATATCGTTAGCGTCGAAGTCGCGTTTAATGCGCTCCAGCACGTCCCAGTAAACGTTCTGCAGATCGCCACTTTTGCTCCATACCCGCACCACAAAGTTAATTGATGACGGCCCCAGTTCATTAAGGCGTACGGTTCTTTCCCGATCGCTAAAGATACGCTCGTCGGACTCGATAATCGCGGTCAGCAGCTGCCTGACCTTGTCGATATCAGAGTCGTAGGCCACGCCGATGATAAACTCGTTACGACGCACCGGCTCGCGGGAGAAGTTAATAATATTGCCGGCAATAATCTTACCGTTTGGCACCACCACAATACGGCCATCTACGGTGCGCAGCGTCGTGGAGAAGATCTGCACCTGCAGCACCGTCCCGGCGATACCGCCGAGATCGACATACTCCCCGGCGCGGAAAGGCCGGAAGGTCACCAGTAGCACACCAGCGGCAAGGTTTGATAGAGACCCCTGCAGCGCCAGACCAATGGCCAGTCCGGCGGCACCGAGGACGGCAATTACCGAGGCGGTCTGCACGCCAACGCGCCCCAGCGCGGCGATCAGGGTGAAGGCAATAATGCCATAGCGTACCAGGGCCGAGAGAAAGTCGGCGACGGTGGCGTCAATCTGCCGCGCCACCATCAGGCGGTTCAGCGCGCCGGAGACGACGCGCGCAATAATCATCCCCACGATGATAATAACGACGGCCGCCACGATATTGACCGCATAGCTCAGGAGCAGGGCCTGGTTACGTAGCAGCCACGAACCCGCATTGTTTATGCCATCAATGACATTAAGATCTTCCATTCCGATTTCCTTCTGTTTAGCCGTACAGACTCTTAAGGTAAACAAAAAATTCGCGGAATGCCAAAAATAACCCATTAGAAGTTGTTACCAGTCCCTTGAATTATCAATAAAAAAGGCCCGCATTTAGCGGGCCTTTAGAACAATTCTCAGCGGAGAATTACAGTACGTCGACGGCGTTCAGCTCTTTGAACGCCTGCTCCAGACGGGTGATCATAGAGGTCTGAGCAGAGCGCAGCCATACGCGCGGATCGTAGTATTTCTTATTCGGCTGGTCGTCGCCTTTCGGGTTGCCCAGCTGGCCCTGCAGATAGGCTTCGTTTTCTTTGTAGTAGTTCAGGATACCTTCCCATGTAGCCCACTGGGTATCGGTATCGATGTTCATTTTGATAACGCCATAGCTGACGGAATCTTTGATTTCCTGAGCGGTGGAACCGGAACCGCCGTGGAATACGAAGTTCAGGCTGTTGTGCGGCAGGTTATGTTTCTTGCAAACATATTCCTGAGAGTCGCGCAGGATAGTCGGGGTCAGCTTCACGTTACCCGGTTTGTACACGCCGTGCACGTTACCGAAGGAGGCCGCGATGGTGAAACGGTGGCTGATCGCGTTCAGTTTGGTGTACGCGTAGTCAACGTCTTCCGGCTGAGTGTACAGAGCGGATGCGTCCATATGGCTGTTGTCCACGCCATCTTCTTCACCGCCGGTGCAGCCCAGTTCGATTTCCAGAGTCATGCCAATTTTGGCCATGCGCGCCAGGTATTTGGAGCAGATCTCGATGTTCTCTTCCAGAGACTCTTCAGACAGGTCGATCATGTGAGAAGAGAACAGCGGTTTGCCGGTTGCGGCAAAGTGTTTTTCACCGGCGTCCAGCAGGCCGTCGATCCACGGCAGCAGTTTCTTCGCACAGTGGTCGGTATGCAGGATAACCGGCACACCGTAGTGTTCAGCCATCTGATGTACGTGATGCGCGCCGGAGATAGCACCGAGGATTGCCGCACCCTGTGGAATATCGGTTTTCACGCCTTTACCGGCGATAAATGCAGCGCCACCGTTGGAGAATTGAACGATAACCGGCGCTTTAACTTTCGCTGCGGTTTCCAGTACGGCGTTGATGGAGTCGGTACCAACGCAGTTTACTGCTGGCAGGGCGAAGTTGTTTTCTTTAGCAACCTGGAACACTTTCTGAACGTCGTCACCAGTGATGACGCCCGGTTTTACGAAATCAAAAATTTTAGACATTTTGTCGTCCTGTATCTGTATCTTCGGCCGTTGAAAAGGGGTAGCGAGCTTTGTTGCACGCTGAAAAACAGGCGGGTCTCCCCGCCTGGTAACATTACTGCTTAGCGCGCTCTTCGAGCATAGCTACTGCCGGCAGAACTTTGCCTTCCACGAATTCGAGGAATGCACCACCACCGGTGGAGATGTAGGAGATTTTGTCAGCGATGCCGAACAGATCAATCGCTGCCAGAGTGTCGCCGCCACCTGCGATGGAGAAGGCGTCGCTGTCTGCGATAGCGTTCGCCACGATTTCGGTACCTTTACGGAAGTTCGGGAACTCGAACACACCTACCGGACCGTTCCACAGGATAGTTTTGGCGTTTTTCAGAATTTCAGCCAGTCGCGCTGCAGAAACATCACCCAGATCCAGACTTTGCTCATCATCTTTGATTTCGCTGACCGGTTTCAGGGTCGCAGTTGCGGTTTCGGAGAACTCGGTTGCCACGCGAACGTCGGTCGGGACCGGGATATCACAGATGGTCAGCAGGCGTTTAGCTTCATCAACCAGATCCGCTTCGTACAGGGATTTACCCACGTTGTAGCCCTGGGCCGCAACGAAGGTGTTGGCGATGCCGCCACCAACGATCAGCTGGTCAGCGATTTTGGACAGGGAGTCCAGCACGGTCAGCTTGGTGGAGACTTTAGACCCTCCCACGATAGCAACCATCGGACGCGCCGGCTCTTTCAGAGCTTTACCCAGTGCTTCCAGTTCGTCAGCCAGCAGCGGGCCTGCACAGGCAACAGCGGCAAATTTGCCCACACCGTGGGTGGATGCTTGCGCGCGGTGCGCGGTGCCGAAAGCATCCATCACGTATACGTCACACAGAGCGGCGTATTTTTTGGACAGGGTTTCGTCGTCTTTCTTCTCGCCTTTGTTAAAGCGAACGTTTTCCAGAACCACCAGCTCACCGGCAGCCACTTCAACTCCGTCGAGGTAGTCTTTTGCCAGACGAACCGGGCTGGAGAGTTTTTCTTTCAGGTAGTTAACAACCGGGAGCAGAGAGAATTCTTCGTTGTACTCACCTTCGGTCGGGCGACCCAGGTGAGATGTCACCATAACTTTTGCACCCTGTTTCAGGGCCAGCTCGATAGTCGGCAGAGAAGCACGGATACGCGCATCGCTGGTCACTTTGCCTTCTTTAACCGGCACGTTCAGATCTGAACGGATCAGAACGCGCTTACCAGCTAGATCCAGATCGGTCATCTTAATTACAGACATGGTGAATCCTCTATTTGATTCTTAAAGTTTTTTGCGACGTGTACACGCCATCCTGTTACAAGGACGCTGTGCCGTTAACGCCTTACCTGAAACCAATAGCTGCCATCGCTAACGTCGTGTCGAGCATCCGGTTAGCGAAGCCCCATTCGTTATCACACCAGACAAGGGTTTTTATCAGGTGTGCACCACTGACCCGCGTTTGCGTGCCATCCACGATGGCGCTGTGGGGATCGTGGTTAAAATCGGTTGAGACCAACGGTAATTCCGTATAATCAACTATACCATGAAATACCCCCTGCGCTGCTTTTTGCAGCAACAGGTTGACTTCACAGGCTTTTACCGGTTTATTCACCGTCACGCTCAGGTCGATAGCCGTGACATTAATTGTAGGTACGCGAACCGCAATCGCTTCAAAACGATCGTGAAACTGCGGGAAAATTCGCGTAATACCGGCCGCAAGTTTGGTATCCACCGGAATGATCGACTGGCTGGCAGCACGGGTGCGTCGCAGGTCAGGATGCCAGGAATCGATCACTTGCTGATCGTTCATTGCCGAGTGGATCGTCGTCACCGTCCCGGAATCGATGCCATATGCATCGTCCAGCAGTTTAATGACGGGAATAATACAGTTGGTGGTGCAGGACGCATTGGAGACGATGCGATCTTCTGCACGCAGCTCGCCATGGTTCACGCCGAACACCACGGTTGCGTCCAGACTGTGCCCGCCGGGATGGGAAATGAGAACCTTACGCGCACCGGCGGCAAGGTGCGCCTCGCCGTCTTCTCGGCTACCGTATACGCCGGTGCAGTCAAGCACCACGTCCACGCCCAGCTCCCGCCAGGGCAACGCTTCAATCTCGCGGTGGTGAAGAATGCGAATCGCGTCATCGCCAATAAACAGCTGCTCGCGCTCCTGACGCACATCGCGGGAGAATCGGCCGTGGGTGGTGTCATATTTCAACAGATGCGCCATGCCGGAAGCGTCGGCCAGCTCGTTGATCGCTACCACGGTGATTTCGGCACGACGTCCGGATTCATACAATGCACGAACCACATTACGCCCAATGCGACCGAAACCATTTATCGCTACGCGTACGGTCATAGATCTCCCGCCAAGCTCTTCCTGAAAAAGTGTGGTTGACAGAGTAATCCAGCAACACGCCCAGGAAAACCTCGCTTTTTTAAAACTGCGACTGATTGATTATTTGTCGAACATTTAAACAACTGAAACGCTTCAGCTAGAGTATGCCAAAAGTGGAATAAAAGGAATCAGCGCACCGGCAGATAAGGCATTAATCTGACGTGCGTCACATTTTTAAGCTATAACGTCGCTCGTCAGAAACAAAAACGGGCTGCCGAAGCGACCCGTTTTCCACGTTAATACAGGGTTACAGCAGCGCTTTCGCTTTGCTCACCACGTTATCAACGGTAAAGCCAAGCTCTTCGAACAGCAGCTCTGCCGGGGCAGACTCATCGAAGGTATGCATACCCACGACAACACCGGTTCAGAATATCAAAGCACGCTATTTTACTATTAAAATCAATGAAGTGGTTAATTCTTTTATCCCGACTATACTTTAAAATCGTTATTTTCATCATAGAAGAACAATTATGCCACAATGTCTTATATGCGGACGGGTATTTACCCTGCAACGGGTGTTAAACCGACATATGAAAATCCATACCGGTGAGAGGCCTCATGCCTGCGAGACCTGTGGCCGGGCATTCATCCAGAAGCAAACCCTGGAATGTCACAGACGGACCCATACCGGTGAGAAACCTTATATCTGTGAGATTTGTGGCCGGGTATTCGCCCGGCAGCAAAACCTGAACCTGCACAGACGGACCCATACCGGTGAACAGTCTTATCGCTGTGAGGTCGGCGACCGGGCGTTCAGCCAGCAGCCAAACCAGCACAGACTCACTCATAACGGTCACCCCTACTACCCCTGCGAAGCCTGCGACCGGATTTTCGGCGAGCAGCAGGAGCTGAACCGCCACAGGCTGACCTGCACCGGTCGCCCCTACTACCTGACTCGTACCGGTCAACCCTACTTTCCCTGCAAAGAATGCGACCGGATATTCGGCGAGCAGCAGGAGCTGAACCGTCACAGGCTGACCTGTACCGGTCGCCCCTATTCCCACCGCTGCGAAGTCTGCAACCGGATATTCAGCGAACAGCAGGAGCTGAACCGTCACAAACTAACCCATAAAGGCCCAATGGCCCCACCCAAGGCTCCCGGAGACTGAAGCGCGTGAAATACCCGGGCTGCAATTCTCACGGTTGACGTACTGTACCGGTGGCGTCTCCCGTGGCTGATATATCACCCACGCCTGTCACAGCCGGGCCTGTCCCGCCTTTCGCCTGCCACTGGCAGCACAGGGTCTTCACCCTGCAGAGACCCCCTTAGCGGAGAAAAAAACGGGCCGCCGAAGCGACCCGTTTTCCACGTTAATACAGGATCACAGCAGCGCTTTCGCTTTGCTGACCACCTTATCAACGGTAAAGCCAAACTCTTCAAACAGCAGCTCTGCCGGGGCAGACTCACCGAAGGTGGTCATGCCCACGATAGCGCCGTTCAGGCCCACGTATTTGAACCAGTAGTCGGCGATACCCGCTTCCACGGCCACACGGGCAGAAACGGCTTTCGGCAACACGGATTCGCGGTAAGCCGCATCCTGCTTGTCGAACGCGTCGGTGGACGGCATGGAAACCACACGCGCCTTCACGCCTTCGGCAGTCAGTTTTTCCCACGCGGCAACCGCCAGCTCAACTTCTGAACCGGTAGCGATAAAGATCAGTTCCGGCTGCCCGTTGCTGTCTTTCAGGACGTAACCACCGCGGGCGATGTTCGCCAGCTGCGCTTCCGTACGTTCCTGCTGTGCCAGGTTCTGACGGGAGAGAATCAGCGCGGTCGGACCGTCCTGACGCTCAACGCCGTATTTCCACGCCACCGCGGCTTCAACCTGGTCACACGGACGCCATGTGCTCATGTTCGGGGTTACGCGCAGGGACGCCACCTGCTCTACCGGCTGGTGAGTCGGGCCATCTTCGCCCAGACCGATGGAGTCGTGGGTGTAAACCAGCACCTGACGCTGTTTCATCAGCGCGGCCATACGCACGGCGTTACGCGCGTATTCCACAAACATCAGGAAGGTGGAAGTGTACGGCAGGAAACCACCGTGCAGGGAGATACCGTTGGCGATCGCGGTCATACCAAATTCGCGCACGCCGTAGTGGATGTAGTTACCGGCTTCGTCTTCGTTGATCGCTTTAGAGCCGGACCAGATCGTCAGGTTAGACGGGGCCAGGTCAGCAGACCCGCCCAGGAACTCAGGCAGCAGAGGACCGAACGCTTCGATAACATTCTGGGACGCTTTACGGCTGGCGATTTTGGACGGGTTAGCCTGCAGCGTCGCGATAAACGCATTCGCTTTGGCGTTGAAGTCAGACGGCATATCGCCTTTCATACGACGGGTAAATTCAGCGGCTTCCTGCGGGAAGGCTTTGGCGTAAGCGGCAAACTTGTTGTTCCAGGCTGACTCTTTCGCCTGACCAGCTTCTCTCGCATCCCACTGCGCATAGATCTCAGACGGGATTTCAAACGGCGCGTATTTCCAGCCCAGCTGCTCGCGGGTCAGCGCGATTTCTGCGTCGCCCAGCGGGGCACCGTGAGAGTCGTGGGTACCGGCTTTGTTCGGGGAACCGAAACCGATGATGGTTTTGCACATCAGCAGGGACGGCTTGTCGGTAACAGCCTGAGCCTGCTCAACGGCGGCTTTAATGGCGGCCGCATCGTGACCGTCAACGCCGCGCACCACGTGCCAGCCGTAGGCTTCAAAGCGCTTCGCGGTATCGTCGGTGAACCAGCCTTCAACGTGGCCGTCGATGGAGATACCGTTGTCATCATAGAAGGCAACCAGTTTGCCAAGCGCGAGGGTACCGGCCAGGGAGCATACTTCATGAGAGATCCCTTCCATCATGCAACCGTCGCCCATAAAGGCGTAAGTATGGTGGTTAACGATATCGTGGCCCGGACGGTTGAACTGTGCCGCCAGCGTCTTCTCAGCGATCGCCATACCGACCGCGTTAGCGATACCCTGCCCCAGCGGCCCGGTGGTGGTTTCCACACCGGCGGTATAGCCTACTTCAGGGTGACCCGGCGTTCTGGAGTGCAGCTGGCGGAAGTTCTGCAGCTCGGACATCGGCAGATCGTAGCCGGTGAGGTGCAGCAGGCTGTAAATCAGCATAGAGCCGTGGCCGTTCGACAGGACAAAACGGTCACGGTCAGCCCATGCCGGGTTCTGCGGGTTGTGGTTCAGGAAATCACGCCACAGTACTTCGGCAATGTCAGCCATGCCCATAGGGGCACCCGGGTGACCGGATTTGGCTTTTTGTACTGCGTCCATGCTCAAGGCACGAATAGCATTCGCAAGCTCTTTACGTGAGGACATTTTGACTCCAGATCGGACTGTTAAGGCGATGCCGAAACGGCGTAAAAATCGCGCGTTTTGGTCGGTGCCGGAAAAAAGTGACAACAATGTAACCCAAGCGGCAGGCCATGTACATGGAGCATCCCTGCGGCTCTTAAGAAATCTCTGGAACGCATTCAGCCGTTGCGCAATCTCCTCGCCCGCCCGTCTCTCTTTTCTTTATACTCATCATCAGAAAGCTGACCAACCCCTGCGGAAGATAACAACATGAAAATTCGCCCTCTCCTTCTGGCCTTCGGTATGACAACGCTACTGGCAGGCTGCCAGAACATGGATTCTAACGGTTTGATGAGCTCAGGCGCAGGCGCTTATCAGGCCTTTTCCTTAAGTGATGAACAGGTACAAACCCTGAGTAACCAGGCCTGTAAAGATATGGACAGTAAGGCCACTATCGCCCCTGCCGGAAGCGAGTACGCCAAACGGTTGAGCAAAATCTCCTCGGCGCTGGGTAATGATATCAACGGCCAGCCGGCAAACTACAAAGTGTACCAGGCGAAAGACGTCAACGCCTTTGCGATGGCCAACGGCTGTATCCGCGTCTATAGCGGGCTGATGGATATGATGACGGATAACGAGGTCGAAGCCGTTCTCGGCCATGAAATGGGCCACGTCGCGCTGGGTCATGTAAAGAAAGGGATGCAGGTCGCGCTGGGCACCAACGCCGTACGTATCGCTGCGGCGTCCGCAGGTGGTGTACTGGGCAGCCTCTCCCAGTCGCAGCTCGGCGAGATTGGCGAAAAACTGGTGAACTCGCAGTTCTCCCAGCGTCAGGAAGCCGAAGCGGATGACTACTCTTACGATCTGTTGCGTAAACGCGGTATCAACCCGGCAGGTCTTGCCACCAGCTTTGAGAAACTGGCGAAGCTGGAAGATGGCCGCCAGAGCTCAATGTTTGACGATCACCCGGCTTCCGCCGCCCGCGCCCAGCATATCCGCGATCGGATGGCGGCAGACGGGATTAAGTAACTCACTACGTCAGTAGCGCCTTATTTTGCAGGCGCTACTGGTTTACGGCTTACTTGCCCTTCCTAGCCGCCTGAATATAAAGCATTTCCAGGGCCAGAGTCGCCGCGGCCAGTGCGGTAATTTCAGACTGGTCGTAAGCCGGGGCCACTTCCACCAGGTCCATCCCGACGATATTCAGATCCTTCAGGCCACGCACCAGCTTAATGGCGCGATCGGACGTCAGACCGCCAATCACCGGCGTACCGGTTCCCGGCGCATAGGCTGGATCCAGGCAGTCGATATCAAAGGTCAGATAGACCGGCATATCGCCGACGATCTGTTTAACCTGAGCCAGAATATCGTCCACGCTGCGGTCGTTAACCTGGCAGGCATCCAGTACGGTAAAGCCGTTGTCTTTATCGAACTCGGTACGGATACCGATCTGTACCGAATGGTTCGGATCGATAAGCCCCTCTTTCGGTGCGGTGTAGAACATGGTGCCGTGATCGAATTCGCAGCCGTTAGAGTAGGTATCGGTGTGAGCATCAAAGTGAACCAGCGCCATTTTGCCGAAGTGCTTAGCGTGAGCGCGCAGCAGCGGCAATGTCACAAAGTGGTCACCGCCGAAAGAGAGCATACGCTTGCCGGCAGCCAGCAGTTTTTCCGCGTGGGCCTGCAGCTTCTCACTCATTTCACGCGCATCACCAAAGGCATAAACCAGATCGCCACAGTCAACGACGTTCAGGCGCTCACGCATGTCGAAGTTCCACGGGAAGCGGTTATGCTCCCAGGCCAGATTGGTGGAAACCTGGCGAATCGCTGCCGGGCCATGGCGGCCACCGGCGCGACCGGAGGTCGCCATATCAAACGGCACGCCGGTAATGACCCAGTCCGCGTCGCTGTCATACGGCTGGAAGTTCATCGGCAGGCGTAAAAAACCGAAAGCGTTAGATACCAGAGAGTTATCGTACTGATGACCTAAGGTGCTCATGTTTTGACCTCTTTTAACGTCAATATAAAAAAATCCCCTCCGCGTCGTTAAACCCGACGAGGAAGGGATTGATTTGCGTGTTAGCAATTAAGACGGATTATCGCCGTTAACTTACTCATCTTCAAGATAAGTGTAGCCATACAAACCCGCTTCGAACTCTTCGAGGAACTGCTTCTGCAGCACATCGTCAAGGCCGGTGCGTTTCACCTGATCGCGGAAATGCGTCAGCAGGGTTTTCGGATCGAGCTGAACGTATTCCAGCATATCCGCCACCGTATCGCCCTCGTCGGAGAGCTCGACTTCAACATTGCCGTCAGGGAAGACAAACACGTCCACCGCTTCGGTATCGCCAAACAGGTTGTGCATATTGCCCAGAATTTCCTGGTAAGCACCCACCATAAAGAAGCCCAGCAGCGGTGGGTTCTCCGGATCGTAGTCCGGCATTGGCATGGTGGTGGCAATACCGTCGCCGTCAACGTAGTGGTCGATAGCGCCGTCAGAGTCACAGGTAATATCCAGCAGCACCGCGCGGCGTTCCGGGGCGTGGTTCAGCCCTTCCAGCGGCATCACCGGGAATAGCTGGTCGATACCCCAGGCGTCCGGCATTGACTGGAACAGGGAGAAGTTGACGTAGATCTTATCCGCCATACGCTCCTGCAGTTCGTCGATAATCGGACGATGGGCGCGGTTACTGGGATCGAGCTGTTTCTGTACTTCGTGACACATGCTGAGATAGTGCTGCTCAGCCCATGCGCGCTCCTGCAGGCTGAAGGTGCCTGAAGAGTAGCCCACATGAATGTCGTGCAGATCCATCTGGCTGTCGTGCAGCCACTCGCGCAGAGAACGACGGTTACCCGGCTCGTGCATCTCCTGCCAGGTTTCCCACAGGCTTTGCAGCGCGCGCGGCGCATCGTCTGCCGGTGCAACAGGCTGGGTATATTCGTTGCGTTCAACGCCGATAATATTGGAGACCAGCACTGTGTGGTGTGCGGTTACCGCACGGCCGGACTCGGTGATCACCGTCGGGTGCGGCAGACCGTGTTCTTCACAGGCGTCACCAATGGCCCAGATAATATTGTTGGCGTATTCGTTCAGGCCGTAGTTCACCGAACAGTCGGACTGAGAACGGGTACCTTCATAGTCCACGCCCAGACCGCCGCCGACGTCGAAGCACTGGATGTTCACACCGAGCTTGTATAGCTCAACGTAGAAACGGGCGGATTCACGCACGCCGGTGGCGATATCGCGAATATTGGCCATCTGCGAACCAAGATGGAAGTGCAGCAGTTGAATGCTGTCCAGACGACCACGCTCGCGCAGGATTTCCACCAGTTGCAGAACCTGCGTCGCCGCCAGACCAAACTTGGATTTCTCGCCGCCGGAGGACTGCCATTTACCGGAGCCCTGGGAAGCCAGACGCGCACGCACGCCGAGACGCGGCACCACGTTCAGACGCTCGGCTTCTTCCAGCACGATAGCCACTTCCGACATCTTCTCGATGACCAGATAGACCTTATGGCCCATCTTCTCGCCGATCAGCGCCAGACGAATATACTCACGGTCTTTATAGCCGTTACAAACGATAACGCTACGGGTCATGCCGGCATGGGCCAGAACCGCCATCAGCTCAGCTTTAGAACCTGCTTCCAGCCCCAGCGGTTCGCCGGAGTGGATCAGGGATTCGATCACGCGACGATGCTGGTTAACCTTGATCGGATAAACCAGGAAATAGTCGCCGTTATAGCCGTAGGACTCCCGCGCGCGTTTAAAGGCGGCGTTAATGGAACGCAGGCGATGCTGCAGAATCTGCGGGAAGCAGAACAGCGCAGGCAGACGCTGCCCCTGCGCTTCCCGGGCTTTTACCAGCTTAGCCAGATCGACACGAGCTTCCGGAACGTCGGGATCCGGGCAAACGCTGATATGGCCCAGTTCGTTCACGTCATAGTAGTTATTACCCCACCAGGCAATATTGTAAGTACGTAGCATCTTGCTGGCCTCATCGGAGCTCATCGCAACCTCCTGCATGGAACGTAGTACACGCTGTTCGCCCGCTGACGAAGGCGAAAACGAAGACATGTCGTCAGACATAGCGAACCTCAAATTGTTAACTCAGGTGTAATATAGTCAACCACTATCGCAGTGTAACCCTGCGATAACAACCCATAAGCGGCCGGTGTTTACAGCAGATAGTGCTGAAACGCCGATTGTGCGACCGGTTTCTTTTTCATCTCATTGTAAAGCACGTAACCGAACGAAGTAGGACGGTTCGGCGAAACCACGAGAAAACTCTTGTCAGTAAAAGAGCGCCCTTATTCAGTTTTTACAGGGCGTTCCCAGCTCTGGGATCCTGAGAAGCACCGAGATGGGTATAACATCGGCAGGTATGCAGAATAGCGATGCGGTATGCAGAGGAGGAATAAATGCCAGGACGGCATGACGGCATTAGCGGCAAACAACGGTTCATTATCTCGTATCACCTCCACGCCAGCCTTACGACTTGCGACAAGCTAAAACCCTTCGAATAAAGGACGTCATCGTGCGCTTTTGTGGCATGGGCCGCGCACGGCGTTTTATACCGCCAAAGGGGGGGAAATGCAAACAAAACCAGGCTTTCTTACCGCTTTAAAAAAGAGTTTTTCATTACCCTTAACAGTGAATGCGACCTGCATCAAAAAACGCTGGCAATGAGATGAAGATGTGACCTAAAATAGCCGTCCAGATGTTAATCCATCTATACCAATTAACACTCAGACTGCTGGTGATTCTTACCTGCGACCTCAGCAGAAACAGCTCAGCTGACATACTCGTCCAGCAGACTGAGCTATACGAATGCTTATTAGGTGAAACAAAACATGGCTAAACACCTCTTTACGTCCGAGTCCGTATCAGAAGGACATCCTGACAAAATCGCTGACCAAATATCTGACGCCGTGCTGGATGCGATCCTGGAACAGGATCCGAAAGCGCGTGTGGCGTGTGAAACCTACGTCAAAACCGGCATGGTATTAGTTGGCGGTGAAATCACCACCAGCGCCTGGGTTGATATCGAAGAGATCACCCGTAATACCGTCCGTGAAATTGGCTACGTTCACTCCGATATGGGCTTCGATGCGAACTCCTGTGCGGTGCTTAGCGCCATCGGCAAACAGTCCCCGGATATCAACCAGGGCGTGGATCGCGCCGATCCGCTGGAACAGGGCGCGGGTGACCAGGGCCTAATGTTCGGCTATGCCACCAACGAAACCGACGTTCTGATGCCGGCACCGATCACCTACGCACACCGTCTGGTAGAGCGTCAGGCTGAAGTGCGTAAAAACGGCAGTCTGCCGTGGCTGCGTCCGGATGCAAAAAGCCAGGTGACCTTCCAGTACGACGACGGCAAAGTCGTTGGCATTGATGCGGTTGTGCTTTCTACTCAGCACGCGGAAGACATTGATCAGAAATCCCTGCAGGAAGCAGTGATGGAAGAGATCATCAAGCCGACCCTGCCGGCAGAGTGGCTGAACGCTTCCACCAAATTCTTTATCAACCCGACCGGTCGTTTTGTTATCGGCGGGCCGATGGGTGACTGTGGCCTGACCGGCCGTAAAATCATCGTTGATACCTACGGCGGCATGGCGCGTCACGGTGGCGGCGCGTTCTCCGGTAAGGATCCGTCTAAGGTTGACCGTTCCGCAGCCTATGCGGCTCGCTATGTGGCGAAAAACATCGTTGCCGCAGGCCTGGCTGACCGCTGTGAGATCCAGGTTTCCTACGCTATCGGCGTGGCAGAACCGACCTCAATCATGGTGGAAACCTTCGGTACTGAGAAAGTCGCCAGCGAACAGCTGACTCTGCTGGTACGCGAGTTCTTCGACCTGCGTCCGTACGGCCTCATCCAGATGCTGGATCTGCTGCACCCGATCTACAAAGAGACTGCCGCTTACGGTCACTTCGGTCGCGAAAGCTTCCCGTGGGAAAAAACCGACAAAGCAGCGCAGCTGCGCGAGGCTGCCGGTCTGAAATAATCGACCATCATACTGACGTTAAAGGCCAGCCTCGTGCTGGCCTTTTTGTTTTCAGCGCGCTAAAAACCTGCGCCTTGCCTGACAGCGGCTATACTTAGCTGCCCTCCCTGCGCCCGACAATGAAAGCGATTACATGCAGTTTGCAAGGGAAAATCCATCTCATACCGTCTTAATGATTCTTCCGTTACAAAATGCTTAGGTTTAGTCTGATAATTGCGAGCGATACAGGCGACAGGCAAACACTAATTTACTGATATATAAAAAAATTAGCGAAAACTAAATTATCATCAACATGTAACCGATTACACCCATGTGATTTATCTCACATATTTTTACCCGCCGCTAACCTACCCTTTACATTGATAAGACTCATAATCCAATGGAGGGCATCATGCCTGACACGAAAAAACAGGGATATTCCAACAAGACAATGACCTTCTTTGTCTGCTTTCTTGCCGCCCTGGCAGGACTCCTTTTCGGCCTTGATATTGGCGTGATCGCGGGCGCGCTGCCCTTTATCACCGATGAATTCCAGATTAGCGCCCATATCCAGGAGTGGGTGGTCAGCTCCATGATGTTTGGTGCCGCCGTCGGGGCCGTCGGCAGCGGCTGGTTGTCATATCGTCTCGGGCGTAAAAAAAGCCTGATGATCGGTGCAATCCTGTTTGTGATCGGCTCGCTCTTCTCCGCTGCGGCACCGAACGTGGAAGTCCTGATCCTCTCCCGCGTGCTGCTGGGCCTGGCGGTCGGCGTCGCCTCCTATACTGCACCGCTCTACCTATCTGAAATCGCCCCAGAAAAAATTCGCGGCAGTATGATCTCGATGTATCAACTGATGATCACCATCGGGATCCTCGGTGCCTATCTGTCGGATACCGCCTTCAGCTACAGCGGCGCATGGCGCTGGATGCTGGGCGTGATTATTATTCCGGCGATCCTGCTGCTGATTGGTGTTATTTTCCTGCCGGACAGCCCGCGCTGGTTTGCGGCCAAACGCCGCTTCCACGATGCGGAGCGGGTGCTCCTGCGCCTGCGCGATACCAGCGCCGAAGCGAAGAACGAGCTGGAAGAGATCCGCGAAAGCCTGAAGATCAAACAAACCGGCTGGGCGCTGTTTAAAGAGAACAGCAACTTCCGCCGCGCCGTCTTCCTTGGCGTGCTTCTGCAGGTGATGCAGCAGTTCACCGGGATGAACGTGATCATGTACTACGCGCCGAAAATCTTTGAGCTGGCGGGTTACAGCAACACCACCGAACAGATGTGGGGCACCGTCATCGTCGGTCTGACCAACGTGCTGGCGACCTTTATCGCCATCGGCCTGGTGGACCGCTGGGGTCGCAGGCCAACCCTGATCCTCGGCTTCCTGGTGATGGCATCAGGGATGGGTATTCTCGGCACCATGATGCATGTCGGTATCAGCTCGCCGACGGCGCAGTACTTTGCGGTCGCTATGCTGCTGATGTTTATCGTTGGCTTCGCCATGAGCGCCGGTCCACTTATCTGGGTCCTCTGCTCCGAAATTCAGCCGCTGAAAGGCCGCGACTTTGGGATCACCTGCTCAACGGCGACCAACTGGATTGCCAATATGATCGTCGGTGCAACCTTCCTGACGATGCTCAATACGCTCGGCAACGCCAACACCTTCTGGGTGTATGCAGGCCTGAACGCGTTCTTTATTGTTCTGACGCTGTGGCTGGTTCCTGAAACCAAACACGTCTCGCTGGAACATATTGAACGTAACCTGATGAAGGGCCGCCCGCTGCGCAATATCGGCGCGCGCGATTAACCTTCCCGCGTCCTCCCGGGCAGGAGGACGCTTTCCCCCTTGCGCCGCCGTGGCGCAAATTCTATGCTTTGCGCTTATGAAAACCCTTCGCCTTCCCGTTGCCGTCCAACAAGCCGTTATGCGCGCCCTGCGCGAGAGGCTGGAGCAGGCCAACCAAAAGCTTGCCACCGACTATCCGCTGCCCAAAGTCGTGTATCAGCAGCGCGGTACCGCAGCCGGAACCGCCTGGCTGGAAAAGCATGAAATCCGGCTGAACCCGGTGCTACTAACGGAAAATCTTCAGGCCTTTGTCGATGAAGTCGTTCCTCATGAACTGGCGCACCTGCTGGTGTGGAAACGCTTTGGCCACGTCGCGCCCCACGGACGCGAGTGGAAGTGGATGATGGAGAGCGTCTTCGGCATCCCTGCCCGCCGTACCCATCAGTTTGAGCTGGGCTCGGTGCGCAGTAAAACCTTCCCCTACCGCTGTAAATGCCAGAAGCATCAATTGACCATCCGCCGACATAATTGGGTGCTGCGCAATGAAGCCGTATACCGCTGTATTCGCTGCGGTGAACCGCTGGTAGCCGAAGCCTGATATACGCGCTTTACTGGAATTTTTCTCCTCATACTGATTGCATCAGGATATATCCTCCGCTAAGTTGCGAACTCGTTTTGAAAGGAGTTCCTGATGTCTCTCAAATTTTCTTTCGCCGTAGCGCTGCTTGCCGCGGCTTTCTCCGGCTTTGCACTGGCCGACGGTATCAACAGTTTTGCCCAGGCCAAAAGCGCTGGTGTTAAGGTCAATGCCGACGCGCCGGGCGATTTCTACTGCGGCTGTAAAATTAACTGGCAGGGTAAGAAAGGCGTCGTGGATCTTGCCTCCTGCGGCTATAAGGTGCGCAAGAATGAGAACCGCGCCAGGCGTATCGAATGGGAGCACGTCGTGCCGGCATGGCAGTTTGGCCACCAGCGCCAGTGCTGGCAGGAGGGCGGACGTAAAAACTGCTCCCGCGATCCGGTCTACCGCAAGATTGAGAGCGATATGCATAACCTGCAGCCGGCGGTCGGCGAAGTGAACGGCGATCGCGGCAACTTTATGTATAGCCAGTGGAACGGCGGCGAAGGACAATACGGCCAGTGCGCTATGAAGGTTGATTTTAAAGAGAAAGTCGCCGAGCCGCCGGTTCGTGCACGCGGCGCTATCGCCCGTACGTATTTCTATATGCGCGACCAGTATCAGCTGACGCTCTCCCGCCAGCAGACCCAGCTTTTTAACGCCTGGGATAAGCAGTATCCGGTAAGCCACTGGGAGTGTCAGCGCGACGCGCGCATCGCCAAAGTTCAGGGGAATCACAATCCTTATGTGCAGCGCGCTTGCCTGGCGCAAAAGAGCTAACCTACACTAGCGACAATTATTGATTCAGGCGGCGCGACGGCGCCGCATTCGACAGACGGAATTTCAGATCATGCGTATTCCCCGCATTTACCACCCCGAAGCGCTTACCGCAGGCAGCCAGATTGCGCTGGACGATGACGCGGCGAACCATATTGGCCGCGTGCTGCGCATGGGCGCGGGCCAGGCCCTGCAGCTTTTTGACGGCAGCAACCAGGTCTTCGACGCGGAAATTGTCCACACTGATAAAAAAAGCGTTCTGGTCAGTATCCTGCGCGGTGAACTGGACGATCGCGAATCTCCGCTGTATATCCATCTCGGCCAGGTGATGTCACGCGGTGAGAAAATGGAATTTACCATCCAGAAATCAATCGAACTGGGTGTAAGCCTCATTACGCCACTTTTTTCTGAGCGCTGCGGGGTTAAACTGGATGCGGAGCGCTTAAATAAGAAGCTCCAGCAGTGGCAGAAGATCGCCATCGCCGCCTGCGAGCAGTGCGGTCGCAACCGGGTCCCGGAGATTCGCCCGGCGATGGATCTCGAAGCCTGGTGCACCGAGCAGGAGAACGGTCTGAAGCTGAACCTGCATCCTCGCGCCAGCGCCAGCATCAACACGCTGCCGCTGCCGGTGGAGCGCGTACGCCTGCTGATTGGCCCGGAAGGCGGACTGTCGGCGGATGAAATCGCCATGACCACGCGCTACGATTTTACTGATATTCTGCTGGGACCCCGCGTTCTGCGCACGGAGACCACCGCGCTCACCGCCATTACTGCGCTGCAGGTGCGCTTTGGTGACCTTGGTTAACAAGGGCATATGGCAATCTTTTTTTGGAGAGAAGAACAATGATTAAGCTCGGCATCGTGATGGACCCCATCGCTGGCATCAACATCAAGAAAGACTCCAGCTTTGCCATGCTGCTGGAAGCGCAGCGTCGCGGCTATGAACTGCACTATATGGAGATGGCCGATCTTTACCTGATCAACGGCGAAGCCCGCGCCCGCACTCGTCTGGTCAAGGTTGAGCAGAACTATGACAGCTGGTACCAGTTCGGCAACGAACAGGATCTGCCTCTGGCCGATCTGGACGTTATCCTGATGCGTAAAGATCCGCCGTTTGATACCGAGTTTATCTACGCGACCTATATCCTTGAGCGTGCGGAAGAGAAAGGCACGCTGATCGTGAACAAACCACAGAGCCTGCGCGACTGTAACGAAAAGTTGTTCACCGCATGGTTCTCCGAACTGACCCCGGAAACGCTGGTCACCCGCAATAAGTCACAGCTGAAAGCCTTCCGGGAAAAGCACGGGGATATCATCCTTAAGCCGCTGGACGGCATGGGCGGCACCTCCATTTTCCGCGTTAAGCAGGGCGATCCTAACCTGGGTGTGATTACGGAAACCCTGACAGAACTGGGCAACCGCTACTGCATGGCACAGAACTATCTTCCGGCGATTAAAGACGGTGATAAGCGCGTGCTGGTCGTCGATGGTGAGCCAGTTCCTTACTGCCTGGCGCGTATCCCACAGGGCGGCGAAACCCGTGGTAACCTGGCGGCCGGCGGCCGTGGTGAGCCGCGTCCGCTGAGCGAAAGCGACTGGGAAATCGCCCGCCGCGTCGGACCGACGCTGAAAGCGAAAGGCCTTATCTTTGTTGGTCTCGACATTATCGGCGACCACCTGACCGAGATTAACGTCACCAGCCCGACCTGTATCCGTGAGATTGAAGCCGAATTCCCGGTCTCTATCACCGGTATGCTGATGGATGCGATAGAGAAGCATCTCGCAAAATAATCACCGGAAAGTGGGAGGGTCCCCACTTTCCAGGAGTGACAGCATGCAGCTTTACCCGCACACTGCGACTTTGCTTATTTTTTGAACCAGGACAGAAACTCTGCCAATGAATTTACAGCATCACTTTCTGATTGCCATGCCCACACTCCAGGACCCCATTTTCCGCCGCGCCGTGGTCTATATCTGCGAATACAACGACCAGGGTGCAATGGGGATTATCATCAATAAGCCGCTGGAAAATCTGAGGGTCGAAGGTATCCTGGAGAAGCTTAAGATCGTGCCTGAACCGCGCGATCCGGCCATACGTCTCGATAAACCGGTTATGCTCGGTGGCCCGCTTGCAGAAGATCGCGGTTTTATTCTGCACACCCCGCCCGCGTCCTTTTCATCGAGTATCCGCATCTCCGATAACACGATCATCACGACGTCTCGTGACGTGCTGGAAACTCTCGGCACCCGCGAGCAGCCCAGCGAAGTGCTGGTGACGCTCGGTTACGCTTCCTGGGAGAAGGGGCAGCTTGAGCAGGAGATCCTCGACAACGCCTGGCTAACGGCCCCGGCAGATCTCAATATCCTGTTCAAAACCCCCATCGCAGACCGCTGGCGCGACGCGGCGAAGCTGATCGGCATCGATATTCAGACCATGCCTGGCGTAGCGGGGCACGCGTAATGAGCGGAACCCTGCTGGCCTTCGACTTTGGCACCAAAAGCATCGGTGTCGCCATCGGCCAAACTATTACCGGCACCGCACGCCCGCTGACGGCGCTTAAGGCTCAGGATGGCACACCGAACTGGAACCTGATTGCACGCCTGCTGAAAGAGTGGCAGCCCGACGCGGTGATCGTTGGCCTGCCGCTGAATATGGACGGCTCCGAACAGCCGCTGACCGCCAGAGCGCGTAACTTTGCGAAGAAGATCCACGGCCGCTTTGGCGCAAAAGTGCTGCTGCACGACGAGCGTCTGAGCACCGTTGAAGCCCGCGCCGGGCTGTTCGAACACGGCGGCTTCCGCGCGCTGAACAAAGGCAGCGTCGACTCTGCGTCGGCGGTGATTATCCTCGAAAGCTACTTCGACCAGCACAGCAGCTAGCCTCTCTCACCGTTTTATCCGTCACTCCGGCACGCGACCTTACCGACGTCGCGGCCAATCCTCTCGATCCCGCTCACACTTTCCCGCAGGGCTATTTGCAAGATAGTATTTGTTTCTATAAAAGAAACATCAAGACGCATCAGGATTCCCTCAGCAGCAGTCCGGCCAGAAGCTGAAGCTCATCACGTCGGGAACGGATCAGGGCATCACTGACCTTCCACATTCCGGCAAAGGCCAGGGCCGCAGAGTGTTCGCCCAGCGGCTGAGCCATTGAGACTTCACCATCTTCATGGTGCCAGATCACATGGCCCTGCTCGCGCTGCTGCTGAATATGCGGTGCCAGCTGCTGCCACTGCTCCGGCGTAAAGCGCGCCATTAGCGCCTCGTCGCTTTCCGCCGCCAACAGTGCCACACCGATAACCGACTGCCAGGCAGGCAGCATATGAAAACCGGCCAGAGCCTGGCTCATCTGAGAGTCGGGCGCGGAGTGCCAGATATAAATGACCTGGTCTTCCCAGAGCACGCCAAGCGCCACCACGATATCTTTCGGCCCATGGCGCTCCAGCAGAGGCAAAGCCTGGGAGAAGAGCGAGGAACCGCGAATGGACTGGGCCACCAGGGCGTGAATACCGGGTCCGGGCAAATAACAACGCTGCTCGTCCTGCATTGTCAGGCCGATAGAGGCCATGGTCATCAGCAGACGATTAGTACGCGTGGTGTTGATGCCCATCAGGCGAGCCAGTTCGCGACAGCCAATAGCGCGACTGCTGGAGACCAGATACTGCAGACAACGAATACCGTCGATCAGGCTTTGATTAGGTTGTGATGACATATCGGCATAGTCCGATTCAGGCTCAATGAAGCACCGATTCTACCGCCAGTACAGAAGGATACAAGGTGATGAGAATTTTTAGCCAAACCGATACAGAACCTTTCCCACCCGGTCCCTGGCGGCAGATTTGGTTGTCGCTGGTGGTGGGCTGGCCGGACTCTGCGCAGCGCTAGCCGCAGCAAGAGACGGGCTGGACGTGGTGCTTATTCAGGACCAGCCGGTACTCGGCGGTAACGCCTCCAGCGAAGTGCATCTGTGGGCTAACGGCGCGACCTCCCATATGGGAAACAATAACCGCGGGGTCCGTGAAGGCGGGATTATGGGCGAGATCCCCGAGGAGAATATGTGGCGCAATAAAGAGGGCAACCCAGTCATGTTTGACCTGGTCCTGCTGGACCTGGCCAAAAGCCAGGCCGGTCTGACGCTACTGATCAATACCGCCGTGTACGCCGTGAATCGCGAAGGCTCACGTATCACCGGGCTGCTGGCCTTTAACCCGATTAACGAAACCTTTTATCAGATCAGCGGCACGCAGTTCTGCGACGCCACCGGCGACGGCGTACTCGGCTATCTGGCCGGAGCAGAATTCCGCGAAGGAACCGAAGTCGCCGATGAGCTGGGTGAAAAAATGACGCCCGGTGATAACTTCGGCCACATGCTCGGCCACTCGATTTACTTCTACACCAAACACACCGACGGTCCAGTCAACTTTGTTCCGCCCTCTTTCGCCCTCGATGATATTACCGCCATCCCGCGCTATAAGCGGCTGACCTCCACACTGAACGGCTGCGACCTGTGGTGGTTGGAATGGGGTGGCCGCCTCGATACGGTTTATGCAAGCGAAGAGATCAAATGGAAACTCTGGCGCATCGTCTGGGGCGTCTGGGACTACATTAAAACTCCGGCGAGTTTCCCGAAGCGGAGAATATAACCATCAAGTGGGTCGGGGCCATTCCCGGCAAGCGAGAAAGCCGTCACTTTGTCGGCGACCATCTGCTGTGCCAGCAGGATATTATCGAGCAGCGGGACCACTACGATGCCGTCGCCTAGGGCGGCTGGCCTATCGGCCTGCATCCGGCGGACGGGGTTTACAGCACCCACGACGGCTGCCGCCAGTTCCACAGTAAAGGTACCTACACCATTCCTTTGCGCAGCCTGTACAGCCGCTCGCTGGACAACCTGCTCCTGACCGGACGTTTGATTTCCGCCTCCCACGTCGCCTTCGACAGCGCCCGCGTGATGTGCACCTGCGGTCTGCTCGGTGAGGCCGCCGGGCGCGCGGCCACGCTCTACCATCAACAAAAGCCGACTCCTCGCGAACTGGCCAGCCTGGAGCGCGTTGGTGCTCTACAGCAGCACCTGCTGGCCAGCGGCTGCCATATCCCGCGTCAGTGGCTGAACGATCCAGCCAAAGGGGCAACGATTTCCGCCAGCAGCAAGCTTGAACTTCTGGAGCTGCCAGCCAGCTGCGAGTGGTATCCGCTCGCCGAACGCATGGCTGTTCTGCTCCCGGTGAAAGTGGGAGAAACGCTGCCCGCTCTCACCTTCCGCCTACGCAGCGACATCCCGCAGACGCTCACACTAACTCTGCTCGGCAGCCTGACACGCCGGAAGAGGAATACGCCCGTAGCCGCCTGCAGGTCATGGACGAGGATGATTACGGCTGTGAGTTCAACTGGCTCAGCGACCGGGATCAGTACGTTTCCGTTGCGTTTAACGCCTGCGAAACCGTCAGCATTGCGCTTACCCAACGCACACCGGCCGGTATCATGACCGTGTTCAACAGCCTCAATGCGCGGGTGGCAAACATACCCGCCAGCAGGCGGGCGGCGACTACGGCGTGGACGAATTCGACTTCTGGCTGCCCCGCTGCCATCCGCACCAGATAATGCCGGCCATCCGCTTCAGTACGCCTCTGCGCTGCTACGGCGTTGAGAACCTGCTTAACGGCCGTCTGCGTCCGGAGCAGCAGACCAACGCCTGGGTGCCGGCCACCGACGATACTGCACCGGTGGTAAGCTGGCGCTGGCCGGAACCGCAGCACATCAGCGCCCTGACGCTGCTACAGGACAACGACCTCGGCAACGCGATGGAAACCGTGCAGATGGGCCATCACACGCCCGTAACGCCGCACTGCATTACCCACTATCGCCTGTGGGCTGACGAAAGCCTGATTGCGGAAGTCACCGACAACCACCACTCCCTGCGTCACCACCGCTTCGACACGCCACTGAACGCACGGGAAATCAGGCTGGAGATTGTCGCCACCGCAGGCGCGCAACCGGCGGTTTACTCCCTGAACGTGCGCTAACCCTGGAGCCTGCCAGCAGCTACCCGCTGCTGGTAGCTCTGACTAAAGGTCTGCATTCCTGCCTGCTGCCCGGTCTGCATAATCCCGGGGAGCTGGTGGGTTTTGCCTTCGCGGATCAGGTTCGCCACCGCCGGGGTATTGACCAACAGCTCAAATAGCCCAACCCGGCCCTGCAGGTTATCCATCAGCAGCTTTTGCGCCAGTACCGCACAGAGGCTCCCGGCAAGCTGGCTGCGCATCGGCTCTTTTTCATGGGCCGGGAAGGCATCGATCAGCCGTTCCACCGCCTGCGCTGCGCCGCGAGTATGCAGGGTAGCCAGCACCAGATGCCCGGTTTCCGCAGCGGTTAATGCCAGACGGATGGTTTCGCTGTCGCGCAGCTCGCCAATCAGGATCGCGTCCGGATCTTCGCGCAGCGCCGCCCGCAGAGCCCCCGCAAAAGAGAGGCAGTGCTGGCCCACCTCCCGCTGCTGGATTAGGCAACGCCCGCTGCGATGGATAAATTCCACCGGATCTTCCAGGGTCAGGATATGGCCGTCGGTATACTGGTTAAGATAATCAACCATTGCTGCAAGGGTTGTGGATTTGCCGCTGCCGGTGGCCCCCGTAACCAGCAGCAGGCCGTGCTCTTCGTGTAACAGATTTGCCAGCGCGGGCGGCACGCCCAGCTCCGCCAGTTGCGGGCAGGTATCCGGCAGCAGGCGTAGCGCCAGCGAGACGCCGCTCTGATGGGTAAACACGCTGGCGCGCAGACGTTTATGATCCGCCAGCGCCACCGCAAAATCGGCCTGCCCCTGCTGATGCCAGGATGCACGCTGCTCCGCAGTCAACCACGCCTGAAGCAGTGCGTCAACATCCGGCGCGGGGAAAGGGGCGGGCTCCAGCCTACCGCAGCGACGCCAGCGCGGCGCACGACCATTGCACAGGTGTAGATCCGACACGTTATGCTTTACACTAAGGGCGACGATTTCTTGCATATTCATAGAACCATCCGGGAAACATGAACGACATTGCGCATAACCTGGCACAAGTCAGGAGTAAAATCTCAGCCGCTGCTCTACAGTGCGGTCGTGCTCCAGAGGAAGTTATTCTGCTTGCAGTCAGTAAAACCAAGCCTGCGAGCGCCGTCAAAGAAGCCGTCGCCGCTGGCCAGCGCGCTTTCGGGGAAAATTACGTTCAGGAAGGTGTGGAGAAGATTCTCCACTTCCGCGATCGTGGTTTCAGCGGGCTGGAATGGCACTTTATTGGCCCGTTGCAGTCCAACAAAAGCCGTCTGGTGGCGGAACATTTTGACTGGTGCCATACGGTGGACAGGTGGCGCATCGCCAGCCGACTCAGCGAGCAGCGCCCGACGAATCTGCCACCGCTTAACGTTCTGATTCAAATCAATATCAGCGACGAGAACAGTAAGTCAGGGATTACCCTGTCCGAACTGGAAACGCTGGCCGCTGAGATCGCTTCGCTGCCGGGTATTACGCTGCGTGGGCTGATGGCGATCCCGGCACCTGAGTCAGAGTACGCGCGGCAGATTGCCGTCGCACGGCAAATGGCGATAGCATTTGCGCAGTTAAAAACGATTTACCCGACGGTAGATACACTGTCGTTGGGCATGTCAGATGATATGCCGGCCGCGATTGCGGCAGGCAGCACTATGGTACGCATCGGCACCGCCATTTTTGGTGCGCGTGATTACACAAAAAATTAAGGAATACTGAGGAACGCCATGAAGACGTTGACTTTCCTGCTCTCGACTGCCATTGAGCTGTACACGATGGTGCTGCTGTTGCGTGTCTGGATGCAGTGGGCTCGCTGTGATTTTTACAACCCGTTTTCCCAGTTTGTGGTCAAGGCTACCCAGCCGATCGTCGGGCCGCTGCGTCTCGTGATCCCCTCCCTGGGCGGGCTGGATACCTCTTCGCTGCTGGTCGCTTTTATCCTGAGCATCATTAAAGCGATCGTGCTCTTTATGGTTATCACCCTTCAACCAATTATCTGGATTGCCGCCGTGCTGATTCTACTGAAAACCATCGGCGTGATGATTTTCTGGGTGCTGCTGGTGATGGCGATCATGAGCTGGGTTAGCCAGGGCCGTAGTCCGGTTGAGTTCGTCCTGCGCCAACTGACCGAGCCGCTGCTGCGCCCGATTCGTAGCCTGCTGCCGTCCATGGGCGGTATCGACTTCTCGCCAATGCTCCTTGTGCTGCTGCTTTACGTTATCAATATGGGCATTGCCGAGCTGTTGCAGGCGACCGGTAACGTTCTGCTGCCGGGGCTGTGGATGGCGCTATGAGCGCCGTTGACGTCTTAGCTGATGGGCTGGTGCTTCGACTGTATATTCAGCCGAAGGCCAGCCGCGACAGCATTGTAGGTTTACATGGCGACGAGCTGAAAGTCGCCATTACCGCACCGCCGGTGGACAGGCAGGCCAATGTGCATTTGATCAAATATCTGGCAAAGCAGTTCCGCGTGGCGAAGAGCCAGGTCATCCTTGAAAAAGGCGAACTGGGCCGCCACAAGCAGGTAAAAATCATTCATCCGCAGCAGATCCCTCAGGGCGTCGCGGCACTGACAAATTAGGATTTCCCATGCAAAAAGTTGTCCTCGCAACCGGCAATGCCGGTAAAGTTCGTGAGCTTGCCACGTTGCTGAGCGATTTTGGTCTGGATATCGTTGCTCAGAGCGAGCTTGGCGTGGCGTCGGCCGAAGAGACCGGCCTGACCTTTATTGAGAATGCCATCCTGAAAGCGCGCCACGCTGCGCGGGTTACTGGCCTGCCCGCCATTGCCGACGACTCCGGTCTGGCGGTGGATTTTCTCGGCGGCGCACCCGGTATCTATTCCGCGCGCTACGCGGGTGTGGACGCCAGTGACCAGCAGAACCTGCTGAAACTACTCGACGCGCTGGAAAGCGTGTCGGATGATCGGCGTCAGGCGCAGTTCCACTGCGTGCTGGTGTATATGAGCCACGCAAAAGACCCTACCCCGCTGGTATGCCACGGCAGCTGGCCTGGCGTGATTACCCGCGCACCTGCGGGTGAAGGCGGCTTTGGCTACGACCCTATTTTCTTTGTGCCGTCCGAAGGCAAGACCGCCGCCGAGCTGAGCCGCGAAGAGAAAATTGCCATTTCTCACCGTGGACAGGCGCTGAAACTGTTACTGGAAGCCCTGCGTAATGGCTAATTTGCCACCCTTAAGTCTCTATATTCATATCCCCTGGTGCGTGCAGAAATGCCCCTACTGTGATTTCAACTCGCACGCGCTCAAGGGCGAAGTACCGCATGACGACTACGTTCAGCACCTGGTGAGCGATCTCGATAACGACGCGCCCTGGGCTCAGGGCCGCGACGTAAAAACGATTTTTATCGGCGGCGGCACACCCAGCCTGCTTTCAGGCCCGGCGATGCAGAGCCTGCTCGACGGCGTGCGTGCGCGCCTGAATCTGGCGGAGGATGCAGAAATCACCATGGAAGCCAACCCTGGCACCGTGGAAGCCGACCGTTTTGTCGAGTACCAGCGCGCCGGGATTAACCGTATTTCTATCGGCGTGCAGAGCTTTAGCGAACCCAAACTACAGCGTCTGGGTCGTATCCACGGTCCGCAGGAAGCGAAGCGTGCGGCGAACCTGGCCAGTGGTCTCGGCCTGCGCAGCTTTAACCTCGATCTGATGCACGGCCTGCCGGACCAGACGCTGGAGGAGGCGCTGGACGACTTACGTCAGGCCATCGCCCTGAATCCACCACATCTCTCGTGGTATCAGCTGACCATCGAGCCGAATACGCTATTTGGCTCACGTCCACCGGTTCTGCCGGATGACGACGCCCTGTGGGATATTTTCGAGCAGGGTCACCAGCTTCTGAGCGCCGCCGGTTATCAGCAGTACGAAACCTCGGCCTACGCGAAACCGGGCTACCAGTGCCAGCACAACCTTAACTACTGGCGTTTCGGTGACTATCTGGGCGTTGGCTGCGGCGCACACGGCAAGATAACGCTGGCGGATGGCCAGATCCTGCGCACAGCCAAAACCCGCCATCCACGTGGCTATATGCAGGGTAAATATCTCGATAAACAGCATGAGGTCGCCGCAGAGGATAAGCCGTTCGAATTCTTTATGAACCGCTTCCGCCTGCTGGAAGCTGCGCCGCGCGAGGAATTCAGCCGCTATACCGGACTGAGCGAAAGCGTGATTCGTCCGCAAATCGACGAGGCGCTGGCAAAAGGGTATCTGACGGAGACGGCACAGGCGTGGCAGATTACCGAGCACGGTAAGCTGTTCTTAAATTCACTGCTTGAGCTGTTTCTTGCTGAAGAGCAATAAAGACACTGCCTGCCGGACATCCGGCAGGCAGTAGAGATGACGCTTAGACTGCAGTCTGGAAGATGACCCCATCGGCCTTCTCGGTGTACTGAGAGAGCCGATCGAAGTTCAGATAGCGGTAGGTATCCACCGCGGTCTTATCCACCTGCGCAATAAAGGTCTGATACTCTTCCGGCGTCGGCAGTTTGCCAATCAGCGCCGCAACGGCCGCCAGCTCCGCAGAGGCCAGATAGACGTTAGCGCCGGTACCGAGACGGTTCGGGAAGTTACGCGTTGAGGTCGACACCACGGTTGAGCCGTCTGCCACACGCGCCTGGTTACCCATGCACAGGGAGCATCCCGGGATCTCAATACGCGCCCCGCTCTTACCAAAGACGCTGTAGTAGCCCTCTTCGGTGAGCTGTGCCGCATCCATACGGGTTGGCGGCGCCACCCACAGGCGGGTCGGCAGCTGGCCTTTATGCGTATCCAGCAGCTTACCGGCAGCACGGAAGTGGCCGATGTTGGTCATGCAGGAGCCGATAAAGACCTCATCGATCTTATCGCCCTGTACGTCAGACAGCAGGCGCGCATCGTCCGGATCGTTTGGCGCGCAGAGGATCGGCTCTTTGATTTCGCTCAGATCGATATCGATCACCGCCGCGTATTCCGCATCGGCATCGGCTTCCATCAGCTGCGGGTCCGCCAGCCATTTTTCCATCCCTTCAACGCGACGCTCCAGCGTACGACGATCGCCATAGCCTTCGGCAATCATCCACTTCAGCAGCACGATGTTGGAGTTTAGGTACTCGACGATAGGTTCCTGATTCAGCTTGATGGTACAGCCGGCAGCAGAACGCTCGGCGGAGGCATCGGTCAGCTCAAACGCCTGCTCAACTTTCAGATCCGGCAGACCTTCGATTTCCAGGATACGGCCAGAGAAGATGTTTTTCTTACCTTTCTTCTCAACGGTCAGCAGGCCCTGTTTGATGGCATACAGCGGAATAGCATGAACCAGGTCACGCAGGGTGATACCCGGCTCCATTTTGCCTTTAAAGCGCACCAGTACCGATTCCGGCATATCCAGCGGCATTACGCCGGTCGCAGCAGCAAAGGCCACCAGACCAGAACCCGCCGGGAAGGAGATACCGATAGGGAAACGGGTATGGGAATCACCACCGGTACCCACGGTATCCGGCAGCAGCATACGGTTCAGCCAGGAGTGGATAACGCCGTCCCCCGGGCGCAGAGAGACGCCGCCACGGTTCATAATAAAGTCAGGCAGCGTGTGGTGCGTGGTCACGTCAACCGGCTTTGGATAGGCCGCCGTGTGGCAGAAGGACTGCATCACCAGGTCTGTCGAGAAGCCCAGGCAGGCCAGGTCTTTCAGTTCATCACGGGTCATTGGCCCGGTAGTGTCCTGAGAACCGACGGAGGTCATTTTCGGTTCACAGTACTGGCCCGGACGGATACCGGCTACGCCACAGGCGCGGCCAACCATTTTCTGCGCCAGAGAGAAACCACGGCTGCTTTCCGCCACGTCTTTCGCCCGACGGAATACGTCGCTGTGCGGCAGGCCCAGAGCCTCACGTGCTCTGGTGGTCAGGCCACGACCGATAATCAGCGGAATACGGCCGCCGGCGCGGACTTCGTCGATTAGCACGTCGGTTTTCAGCTCGAAGCTTGCCAGCAGTTCGCCGGTTTCGTGGTTGCGGACTTCGCCTTTGAACGGGTAAACGTTAATCACGTCGCCCATATTCAGGTCGTTTACGTCCACTTCAATCGGCAGTGCACCGGCATCTTCCATGGTATTGAAGAAGATCGGCGCGATTTTACCGCCCAGCACCAGGCCGCCGCCGCGCTTGTTCGGCACGAACGGGATATCATCGCCCATAAACCACAGCACCGAGTTGGTGGCGGATTTACGCGACGAACCGGTACCGACAACGTCACCGACGTAGGCCAGCGGGAAGCCTTTAGCCTGCAGGGCTTCAATTTGTTTGATAGGGCCAACGACACCAGGCCGATCCGGCTCGATACCTTCACGGGCATTTTTCAACATTGCCAGCGCGTGCAGCGGAATATCCGGGCGGGACCAGGCATCCGGTGCCGGAGAGAGGTCATCAGTGTTGGTTTCGCCAGTGACTTTGAAAACGGTAACGGTAATTTTTTCCGCCAGCGCAGGACGGCTCAGAAACCATTCGGCATCCGCCCAGGACTGCATCACCTGCTTCGCGTATGCATTACCGGCTTTGGCTTTCTCTTCTACGTCATAGAAGTTATCGAACATCAGGAGGGTGTGGGACAGCGCTTTGGCGGCAATCGGCGCCAGCTTTTCGTTGTCCAGGGCGTCAATCAGTGGATGAATATTATAACCGCCCTGCATGGTACCCAGCAGCTCCACGGCCTTTTCCGGGGTAACCAGAGGAGAAGTGGCCTCGCCTTTGACAATAGCGGCCAGGAAACCGGCTTTGACATAGGCCGCTTCATCAACACCAGGTGGGACACGATTAATCAGTAGATCGGACAGGAACTCTTCTTCGCCCGCAGGCGGGGTCTGCAGCAGCTCAACAAGTGCAGCCATCTGGGTGGCATCTAAAGGTTTAGCAACAATTCCCTCAGCGGCACGTTCGGCTACGTGCTTACGGTATTCTACTAGCACGACGGTTCTCCTTGCTCTCATTGTCATAATGCGGCAAACACGTTATTCAGGTGCCTTTGCGTTGGGTGTGCATCCTGAATGATGTTGTGTAACCTGGCGAAATCTTCACACTCCTGTGAGACAGCAGTTTGTAGGGTAAATGCCGGTACCGCGTCGGGCAGCATAGCAGGATTTTCAGAGGGTGTTAATCTGTTTACAAAAAAGCAACATTATATTTTTGCTGAATCGTTAAGAACGGAATAATGCAGGCTGGAAAGGGAGATTAGGGTATAAAAAAACGGCCCCGGGGGGCCGCTTGTGCAAATCCGTTAACTTACTTCTTTTTCGCCTTCGGGTTTGGCAGGTCGGTGATGCTACCTTCGAATACTTCAGCCGCCAGGCCTACGGATTCGTGCAGCGTCGGGTGTGCGTGAATGGTCAGTGCGATATCTTCAGCGTCACAGCCCATTTCGATAGCTAGGCCGATTTCACCCAGCAGCTCGCCGCCGTTGGTGCCGACAATCGCGCCGCCGATAACACGGTGGGTCTCTTTGTCGAAGATCAGTTTGGTCATACCATCTGCGCAGTCAGAAGCGATAGCACGGCCGGAAGCTGCCCACGGGAAGGTGGCGGTCTCAAAGCTGATACCTTTCTCTTTCGCTTCTTTCTCGGTCAGACCTACCCAGGCAACTTCTGGCTCGGTATAGGCGATTGACGGGATCACTTTCGGATCGAAGTAGTGCTTCATGCCTGCGATAACTTCAGCGGCAACGTGACCTTCGTGAACACCTTTGTGCGCCAGCATTGGCTGACCGACGATATCGCCGATAGCAAAGATGTGCGGCACGTTAGTGCGCAGCTGCTTGTCAACGCGGATAAAGCCACGATCGTCAACTTCCACACCGGCTTTACCAGCGTCGAGGTTTTTACCGTTCGGCACACGACCGATAGCCACCAGCACCGCGTCGTAGCGCTGCGGTTCTGCAGGGGCTTTTTTGCCTTCCATGGAAACGTAGATGCCGTCTTCTTTTGCTTCAACGGCGGTCACTTTGGTTTCCAGCATCAGGTTGAACTTCTTGCTGATGCGTTTGGTGAAGACCTTAACGATGTCTTTATCGGCAGCCGGGATAACCTGGTCGAACATCTCAACCACGTCGATATCTGAACCCAGCGCGTGGTAGACGGTACCCATTTCCAGACCGATGATGCCACCGCCCATTACCAGCAGACGCTTAGGTACGGATTTCAGCTCCAGCGCATCGGTGGAGTCCCATACGCGCGGATCTTCATGCGGAATAAACGGCAGTTCGATCGGACGGGAGCCCGCTGCAATAATCGCGTTGTCGAAGTTGATGACGGTTTTGCCGTTTTCACCTTCAACTTCCAGGGTGTTAGCCCCGGTAAATTTACCCAGACCGTTAACCACTTTGACCTTGCGGCCTTTTGCCATACCGGCCAGGCCGCCAGTCAGCTGAGTGATTACTTTCTCTTTCCAGGTACGGATTTTGTCGATATCGGTTTTCGGCTCGCCAAAAACAATACCGTGTTCAGCCAGCGCTTTAGCTTCTTCAATCACTTTAGCAACGTGCAGCAGCGCTTTAGAAGGGATACAGCCGACGTTCAGACAGACACCGCCGAGGGTGCTGTAACGTTCTACGATGATGGTCTCCAGACCTAAATCAGCGCAACGGAAGGCAGCAGAGTAACCTGCCGGGCCTGCCCCAAGTACCACGACCTGAGTTTTGATTTCAGTACTCATCATGACCTCTTAATTATTTCCGGCGATCCTGGGTACTTGTCGCCCTTCATCCACCGGGACGTTCTATCCGCTCGTATCTTACAAAACCGTTAACAATTTTGAAACACAAACGGCAAACGAATTCATTCTGTCTGCCGGTAACCCCAACAACACGATGAGATTACCAGAAAAAAGCCGGCCGTCAGGCCGGCTTTTTCATTACATCACCAGACGGCGGATGTCGGACAACGTGTTGTTGATGATGGTAATAAATCGAGCACCATCAGCACCGTCGATCACACGGTGGTCGAAGGAGAGAGAAATCGGCATCATCAGACGCGGGACAAACTCTTTACCGTTCCACACCGGTTCCATCGCGGACTTGGACACACCGAGGATAGCCACTTCCGGCGCGTTAACAATCGGTGCGAAGTGGGTAGTACCCAGGCCACCGATGCTGGAGATAGTGAAGCAACCGCCCTGCATTTCGCCAGCAGTCAGCTTACCATCACGCGCTTTTTTGGAGATAACCGTCAGTTCACGAGACAGCTCGGTGATGCTCTTCTTGTTCACGTCTTTAAAGACCGGAACAACCAGACCATTCGGGGTATCAACCGCAACGCCGATGTTGATGTATTTCTTCAGCGTCAGCTTTTGCGCATCTTCGGACAGAGAGCTGTTGAAGCGCGGCATCTGTTCCAGAGCGGCAGCAACGGCTTTCATGATGAAGACAACCGGGGTGAATTTCACGTCCAGTTTACGCTTCTCAGCTTCGGCGTTCTGCTGTTTACGGAACGCTTCCAGATCGGTGATATCGGTTTTGTCGAAGTGAGTAACGTGCGGGATCATTACCCAGTTACGGCTCAGGTTAGCACCAGAAATTTTCTGGATTCGGCCCAGTTCCACTTCTTCGATTTCACCAAACTTGCTGTAGTCGATTTTCGGCCACGGCAGCATACCTGGCAGACCGCCGCCGGTGGCAGCAGGTGCAGACTCAGCGCGTTTAACCGCGTCTTTTACGTAAGCCTGAACGTCTTCGCGCAGGATACGACCTTTACGGCCGATGCCTTTCACATTTGCCAGGTTAACGCCAAACTCGCGAGCCAGACGGCGAATCAGCGGGGTAGCGTGAACGTAAGCGTCGTTTTCAGCGAATTCAGATTTGCCTTCCGCTTTCACTTCTGGTTCAGCAGAACGTTTAGTCCGCTGAGCGGCAGGAGCGGGCTCAGCCGCTTCCTCTTCGGCCGGCGCAGCGGCAGGCACAGCGCCTTCAACTCCGAAGACCATAATCAGAGAACCGGTAGAGACTTTGTCACCGTTGCTGATTTTGATCTCTTTAACCGTGCCCGCGAACGGTGCCGGAACTTCCATGGAAGCCTTGTCACCTTCAACGGTAATCAGTGACTGTTCAGCGGCAACTTTATCGCCCACTTTCACCATCACTTCGGTCACTTCAACTTCGTCACCGCCGATATCCGGAACGTTAACTTTTTTATCTGCCGATTGAACTTCTGCTGGCTCAGCAGAACGCTTGGTACGCCGAGCTGGCGCCGCAGACTCTCCTCCACCTTCCACGTCGAAGACCATAATCAGGGAGCCGGTTTCCACTTTGCCGCCGACAGAGACTTTGATCTCTTTAACAACGCCGGCCTGCGGAGACGGAACTTCCATAGAGGCTTTATCGCCTTCTACGACGATCAGCGACTGTTCAGCTTCAACTTTGTCGCCCGGTTTGACCAGAATCTCGGTGACTTCAACTTCGTCAGCCCCGATGTCCGGTACATTGATTTCGATAACCATTATGTCTTTACCTCTTATGCCAGACGCGGGTTAACTTTATCTGCATCGATGTTGAATTTGGTGATAGCGTCAGCCACCACTTTCTTATCGATGTCGCCACGTTTAGCCAGTTCGCCCAGTGCTGCAACAACCACGTAGGAAGCATCAACTTCGAAGTGGTGACGCAGGTTTTCACGGCTGTCAGAGCGACCGAAGCCGTCGGTACCCAGTACGCGGTAATCATCTGCCGGTACATAAGTACGAACCTGCTCGGCGAACAGTTTCATATAGTCAGTAGATGCCACCGCCGGTGCATCGCTCAGAACCTGAGCAATGTACGGTACGCGCGGGGTTTCCAGCGGGTGCAGCATGTTCCAGCGCTCACAATCCTGGCCATCACGCGCCAGTTCAGTGAAGGAGGTTACGCTGAATACGTCAGAACCGATCCCGTAGTCTTTCGCCAGGATCTGCGCGGCTTCACGTACGTGACGCAGGATGGAGCCTGAACCCAGCAGCTGAACTTTACCTTTCGCGCCTTCAACTGTTTCCAGTTTGTAGATACCTTTACGGATACCTTCCTCGGCACCTTCCGGCATCGCCGGCATGTGGTAGTTTTCGTTCAGGGTGGTGATGTAGTAATAAATGTTCTCTTGTGCTTCGCCGTACATACGGTGCAGACCGTCATGCATGATAACCGCAACTTCGTAGGCGAAGGACGGATCGTAAGAGATACAGTTCGGGATAGTCAGAGACTGAATGTGGCTGTGGCCGTCTTCGTGCTGCAGACCTTCGCCGTTCAGGGTCGTGCGACCGGAAGTTCCACCGATCAGGAAGCCACGAGCCTGCTGGTCACCTGCTGCCCAGCACAGGTCGCCGATACGCTGGAAACCGAACATGGAGTAGTAGATGTAGAACGGGATCATCGGCAGATCGTTGGTGCTGTAAGAGGTTGCAGCGGCCAGCCAGGAAGAACCTGCGCCCAGCTCATTGATACCTTCCTGCAGGATCTGACCTTTCTCGTCTTCTTTGTAGTATGCAACCTGCTCACGGTCCTGCGGGGTGTACTGCTGGCCGTTCGGGCTGTAGATACCGATCTGACGGAACAGACCTTCCATACCAAAGGTACGCGCTTCGTCGGCGATGATCGGCACCAGACGATCTTTGATCGACTTGTTCTTAAGCATCACGTTCAGGGCACGAACGAAAGCGATGGTGGTGGAGATCTCTTTGTTCTGCTCTTCCAGAAGCTGGGAGAAGTCAGACAGTGCCGGCAGCTCCAGCTTCTCGCTGAACTCAGGCTGACGAGACGGCAGGTAGCCGTTCAGCTTCTGACGCTGTGCGTGCAGATAGGTGTGCTCTTCAGACCCTTCCGGGAAGGTGATGTAAGACAGTTTTTCAACCTGCTCGTCGGTAACAGGCACATTGAAGCGGTCGCGGATATAGCGTACGCCGTCCATGTTCATTTTCTTCACCTGGTGAGCGATGTTTTTACCTTCAGCGGTATCACCCATGCCGTAACCTTTGATGGTATGGGCCAGGATAACGGTCGCTTTTCCGGTCGTTTCCTGCGCTTTTTTCAGTGCAGCATAGACTTTCTTCGGATCGTGACCACCGCGGTTCAGTGCCCAGATCTGTTCGTCAGACCAGTCGGCAACCAGCGCTGCAGTTTCCGGATATTTACCGAAGAAGTGCTCACGAACGTAGGCACCGTCTTTGGATTTGAAGGTCTGGTAGTCGCCATCAACGGTTTCGTTCATCAGTTGGATCAGTTTACCGCTGGTGTCTTTACGCAGCAGCTCATCCCAACGACCGCCCCACATCACTTTAATGACGTTCCAGCCGGCGCCGCTAAAGATGCCTTCCAGTTCGTTGATGATCTTGCCGTTACCGGTTACCGGACCATCCAGACGCTGCAGGTTACAGTTGATGATGAAGCACAGGTTGTCCAGTTTCTCACGGGTCGCGATGGTGATCGCACCTTTGGATTCCGGCTCATCCATTTCGCCGTCGCCCAGGAAGGCGTAAACGGTCTGTTTGGAGGTGTCTTTCAGGCCACGGTGTTCCAGATATTTCAGGAATTTAGCCTGGTAGATCGCACCAATCGGGCCCAGACCCATGGATACGGTCGGGAACTGCCAGAATTCAGGCATCAGTTTCGGGTGTGGGTAAGAAGACAGACCGTTACCGTGAACTTCCTGACGGAAGTTGTTCATCTGCTCTTCAGTCAGACGACCTTCCAGGAACGCACGTGCGTACACGCCCGGAGAAATGTGGCCCTGGAAGTAAACCAGGTCGCCGCCGTCCTGCTCGCTGCGCGCGCGGAAGAAGTGGTTGAAACACACTTCGTAAACGGTAGCGGAGGACTGGAAGGATGCCATGTGGCCACCGAGATCGAGGTCTTTTTTAGACGCACGCAGCACGGTCATGATGGCATTCCAGCGGATAGCAGAACGAATACGACGTTCCAGCTCCAGATTGCCCGGGTATTCCGGTTCATCTTCAACGGCAATAGTGTTGACGTAGTTGTTAACGCCTGTACTAACCGCAGTTTTTACACCGCCTTTGCGGGCTTCGGAAAGCAATTGGTCGATCAGATACTGAGCACGCTCAACACCTTCTTCACGGATGACCGATTCGATCGCCTGTAGCCAGTCGCGAGTTTCGATCGGATCCACGTCATTTTGTAAACGTTCTGACATGGGTATTCCTTATCTATCTAGTACGTTGATTTATCTGGAACCTGTCCCATTGCGTTCTTTGCGTGTTGCATTGCCAGCCAGAGCGCAATAAGACAGGTTCTGCGTTTAGTTGCCGCGCTCTTCATGGCGCTTTAGTTTCACATCTTCCGACAAACGTTCTGCCAGAAAAATCATTAATTCTTCCGCTGCTCCAGGCGGCGCATTGAGCGTTCACGACGGCTTTGCTCACGACTGCGATCCAGCAGTATTTCTTCGATAAAGGCCAGGTGGCGATGGGAGGCTTCACGTGCCTTCTCCGGCTCACCGGCGATAATGGCTTCAAACACATCCGTACGGTGCTTACTGACCAGCGGGAGCATCTCCCTGCGCGCGTACAATAGCTCAAAGTTCTGGCGGACGTTTTGGGCCAGCATCGGCTCCATGCAGCGTAGCAGATGGAGCAGCACCCCATTATGCGCCGCTTCGGTGACAGCAATTTGATACTGAACCACCGCATCCGACTCAGCATCCAGATCGCCCGACTGCTGCGCCTGTTCGATGGCCTGATGCAATTCGCGAATGCGCGATTTGTCTTCGTCAGTGCTGCGCAGCGCGGCATAGTATGCGGCGATGCCTTCCAGCGCGTGACGCGTCTCAAGCAGGTCAAATTGGGATTCAGGGTGATCGGAGAGCAATTCTACCAGCGGGTCGCTGAAGCTCTGCCAGAGGCTACTTTGAACAAAGGTACCGCCGCCCTGGCGACGAAGCAGCAGGCCCTTCGCTTCGAGACGTTGAATCGCCTCGCGCAGAGAGGGACGGGAAACATCGAACTGTTTCGCCAGCTCGCGTTCAGGTGGAAGTTTTTCGCCGGGGCGTAATGTCCCCTCAAGAATCAAAAACTCCAGCTGCTGTTCAATCACATCGGATAGTTTTGGTTGGCGGATTTTGCTGTAGGCCATTATTCCCTGTCTCTGCCATTAGCCCGGAGTCAATTGGTCTTACCAATTTCAGTTTCGTGACGCTAAAGTAACAAAGTATTCACCTTCTGTCCATAAAGGTTTTGATTGAAATCATTAAAGCCTGCACATTTTAACAATGTTACAGAAATAGCGTTTCAAACATGTAACCTTGCACAAATGAGCAATTTACCCCCAAAGCGGCAGTTTTAACGTTAATGAAACGCAATAACTTACACCCTGAACCGATTCAACACCGATATTAATGAATACATATTCACTTTAATGACCTGAAAATCGAAAATCGTACCCCCTTAGGATCGATGCCATTACTTACAAACGGTTTCTTTTTATTCAACTCGTCATTGTCCGTTTATAAAGCAGGTGCATTCGCTCGCGCTTACCACTATTCTTAAGTCGGTGAAAGTGCCAGACAATAATCCCGAACCACTTTTAGTAAACAAATTAATACATGGAATGGAATCTTATAATTACACGTATATAAAAGTGTCAATATAACAACCACACACACGAGGTTTCAATGGAAGGTCTACAGCAAGGCGAGCAGCTAAAGCGCGGCCTTAAAAACCGCCATATTCAGCTTATTGCCCTAGGCGGCGCGATCGGAACAGGCCTGTTCCTCGGCAGCGCATCCGTTATTCAGTCTGCCGGTCCCGGCATTATTCTGGGCTATGCCATTGCCGGTTTTATTGCTTTTCTAATCATGCGCCAGCTGGGCGAGATGGTTGTTGAGGAGCCGGTTGCGGGTTCCTTCAGCCACTTCGCTTACAAATACTGGGGCGGTTTTGCGGGCTTTGCCTCCGGGTGGAACTACTGGGTTCTCTACGTTCTAGTGGCGATGGCTGAACTGACCGCCGTCGGCAAATACGTGCAATTCTGGTGGCCGGATATTCCGACCTGGGTATCAGCGGCAGCCTTCTTCGTGATTATCAACGCCATTAACCTGACCAATGTAAAAGTGTTCGGTGAGATGGAGTTCTGGTTTGCGATTATTAAAGTCATTGCCGTCGTGGCGATGATCCTGTTCGGCGGCTGGCTGCTGTTCAGCGGCAACGGTGGCCCGCAGGCAACCGTGCGTAACCTCTGGGAGCAGGGCGGCTTCCTGCCTCACGGCATAACCGGGCTGGTCATGATGATGGCGATCATTATGTTCTCCTTCGGCGGGCTGGAGCTGGTGGGTATTACCGCCGCTGAAGCCGACAACCCGGCGCAGAGCATCCCGAAAGCCACCAACCAGGTGATCTGGCGTATTCTGATCTTCTATGTGGGCTCGCTGACGGTGCTGCTGTCGCTGCTGCCGTGGACCCGCGTGACCGCGGATACCAGCCCCTTCGTACTGATCTTCCATGAACTGGGCGATACGCTCGTGGCGAACACGCTGAACGTCGTGGTCCTGACCGCCGCACTCTCGGTCTATAACAGCTGCGTTTACTGTAACAGCCGTATGCTGTTCGGCCTCGCTCAGCAGAGCAATGCACCAAAAGCACTGCTCAACGTGGATAAGCGCGGCGTGCCGGTGAATACCATTATCGTCTCGGCGCTGGTTACCGCGCTGTGCGTCCTGATTAACTATCTGGCACCGGACTCCGCCTTTGGTTTGCTGATGGCGCTGGTGGTATCCGCCCTGGTGATTAACTGGGCGATGATCAGCCTGGCGCATATGAAATTCCGCCGCGCCAAACAGCAGCAGGGCGTGACAACACGCTTCCCTGCCCTGTTTTACCCACTGGGTAACTGGGTCTGCCTGCTGTTTATGGCGGCGGTGCTGGTGATTATGGCGATGACGCCGGGCATGGCGATCTCCGTCTGGCTGATCCCGGTCTGGGTGGTGATTCTCGGCATTGGCTATCTGATCAAGCAGAAAAGTGCATAAGCAATAACTTATCTCTGCACCCAACATCGGGTGCAGAGCCTCGATGTAAATCGCTCCCCTCACTGTTTTATAAATAGCCTAAATTTAACGCCGCAGGAATGCTACAGGCTTCACATTTTGTCACCGACGACCGTTTAATCCATATCAGCGGCTCATTACTGCCAGGCAATTATCCCTTCGCAGGCAAATAATTCTCGCTATACCCTGTGGTGGAGATCTGTGGATGGACAATAGCAAACTGTCAGTGAAAGAGAAGATTGGTTACGGTATGGGTGACGCCGGCTGTAACATTATCTTCGGCGCTATAATGTTGTTTGTTAACTATTTCTATACAGATATTTTCGGCCTGGCACCGGCGCTGGTGGGCGTACTGCTGCTGTCGATCCGCGTAATAGACGCCATTACCGACCCGATTATGGGCGCGCTGGCCGACAGGACCCGCAGCAAATATGGTCGTTTTCGTCCCTAGCTGCTGTGGATTGCCCTGCCGTATGCCCTGTTCAGCGTTCTGATGTTTACCACGCCGGACTGGACCTACAATAGCAAGGTTATCTATGCTTTCGTGACCTACTTTCTGCTGTCGCTGACCTATACGGCAATCAATATTCCCTACTGCTCGCTGGGCGGCGTGATCACCAACGACCCGAAAGAGCGCGTTGCCTGTCAGTCCTACCGATTTGTGATGGTCGGGATTGCAACGCTGCTGCTCTCCCTGACGCTGCTGCCCATGGCGGAATGGTTCGGTGGCGAAGATAAAGCCAAAGGCTATCAGATGGCAATGACCGTGCTGGCATTTATCGGCATGTGCATGTTCCTGTTCTGCTTTACAACCGTACGTGAACGTATTCGCCCTGCGGTACAGACCAACGACGAACTGAAAAAAGACTTCCGCGACGTGTGGAAGAACGATCAGTGGGTCCGTATCCTGCTGCTGACCCTGTGTAACGTTTGCCCCGGTTTTATCCGCATGGCAGCAACCATGTATTACGTGACCTGGGTTATGCAACAAAGTACCCATTTCGCGACCCTGTTTATCAGCCTCGGCGTGGTAGGCATGATGATTGGCAGTATGCTGGCGAAGGTGCTGACCGACCGCTGGTGCAAGCTTAAGGTCTTCTTCTGGACCAATATCGCTCTGGCGATCTTCTCCAGCGCCTTCTACTTCTTTGACCCGCAGGCGACCACGCTTATCGTGGTGCTCTATTTCCTGCTGAATATTCTGCATCAGATCCCGTCGCCGCTGCACTGGTCCCTGATGGCGGACGTGGATGACTACGGCGAGTGGAAAACCGGTAAACGCATCACCGGGATCAGCTTCTCCGGCAACATCTTTTTCCTCAAAATTGGTCTGGCGGTTGCCGGTGCGATGGTGGCGTTCCTGCTCTCCTGGTACGGCTATGACGCCGGTGCGAAACAGCAGAGCGCAACCGCCATCAACGGCATCGTGCTGCTCTTTACCGTGATCCCGGGCGTGGGCTATCTGATCACCGCGAGCGTGGTGCGCCTGATGAAAGTTGACCGTGACCTGATGCAGCGGATCCAACAGGATCTGGAGAAACGCCGTACCAACTACCGCGAATTAAATGAGACGTCGGATATGGGCGGCGTACATAACGTAAGGAAAGCGTAATGCAAAACTGGCCAAATCCCTTTATTGAACAGCGTGCCGACCCGTTTATTCTGCGCCATCAGGGGGAGTACTATTTTATCGCTTCGGTACCCGAGTACGACAGGCTGGAGATCCGTCGCTCGCCGACGCTGGAAGGCCTGCGCGATGCGCCGGGCGTCGTGGTATGGCGCAAGCCGGACAGCGGCCCGATGAGCCATCTGATTTGGGCACCGGAACTGCACATTATCGATGGCAAGTGGATTATCTACTTTGCCGCTGCGCATACGCAGGCTTTCGACGCGCTGGGGATGTTCCAGCACCGTATGTTCGTACTGGAGTGTGCCGACGGCGATCCGCAGCAGGGTAAGTGGGTCGAACGCGGTCAGCTAAAAACTCAGTTCGACAGTTTCGCCCTCGACGCCACCACCTTCTCCCATCAGGGCAAGCAGTGGTATCTGTGGGCGCAAAAAGATCCGGCGATTCCCGGTAATACCAATCTCTACCTGGCCGAGTTGGAAAATGCGTGGACGATCAAAGGTAATCCGGTGATGCTCAGCAAGCCGGATCTGGAGTGGGAGTGCCGGGGTTTTCTGGTTAACGAAGGTCCGGCGACGATCCGCTACGGCGATAAGCTGTTCGTCACCTACTCCGCCAGTGCCACCGATGAGAACTACTGCATCGGGCTGCTGTGGATCGATATCCAGGCCGATCCGCTGGAAGCCGCCAACTGGCATAAATCACCGCAGCCGGTCTTTACCACCAGTCACGAAAACCGCCAGTTCGGCCCGGGACACAACAGCTTTACGCAAACGCCGGAGGGAGAAGATGTGCTGGTTTATCACGCCAGAAACTACACTGAGATCGAAGGCGATCCGCTGTATGATCCCAATCGCCATACCCGCCTGAAGATGATCGGCTGGCAGGAAAACGGAATGCCAGACTTTGGCATCCCGCCAGCGGATAACCAGTAAGCAAAAACGGCGCGCGGGCTTACACCAGCGCGCCATAAATCGTCAGCAGCGCGACCACCACCACCACGGCAAACGACGTCTTCCTGGCCATCAGCACGGCCGCCTTTGGCGTTTCCACTTTGTCGACATGCGGCTCACGTGCCAGCGAATGCTGGGCCAGGCAGGTCAGTACCTGATACTGCGCGGTATGGCGATCGCCAAGTGATGCAAACCAGGCCGGAAGCGCTTTTTCACCGTGACCAATCAGGGCATAGACCACGCCCACCAGCCGCACCGGCAACCAGTCCAGCACGTGAAGAATACCGTCGATCCCCGACTGAACACGCTGATGGGACGTCTGATAGCGTGCCAGCCACGACTGCCATGCGCGTAAAAACGCATAGCCAACCAGGGTTACCGGCCCCCATGGACCGCCGACGATAAACCAGAACAGCGGCGCCAGGTAAAAGCGGTAGTTAATCCACAGCAGTCCGTTCTGCAGCTCGCGCAGATATTCCCGTTCGTCGCAGTCTGGCGGCACACCATGGATCAGCGTCAGCTCGCTGACCATCGCATCGCGGGCGTGAGCATCATCGCGAGAGGCGGCTTTTAGGTAAGCGTGATAATGCAGACGCACTTTGCCCGCACCGATGCAAAGTAACCCCAGCAGGATCCAGACCACCAACAGCGGGACGTTAAACAGCAGGCCGGAAAGGCCGCGCAGGATCAGGAACGTCACCACCATCGCCAGCGCGGTCATCAGCAGCGTTCGCAGTAACGAAAAGTGGTGAATACGACGGAACAGCACCTCCAGGCGATGATCCAGATGCCAGTGCTCACCCAGCTTAAACAGACGCTCGGCAAGCAACACCAGCAGTGCAGTAAACAGTGTCATCTCATCTCCTTATTTGACGGGGTGACCACCTGCGCGCGAAACCACGCCCAGTCGAATGCCGGGCCGGGGTCGGTTTTACGCTCGGGTGCGATATCGCTGTGTCCGGTCATACGACCGGCAATTGCCGGGTAAACCTCAATTAACTGCCGCGTTACCGCGGCCAACTGTTGGTACTGTGCATCGGTGTAAGCCAGAGTATCGGTGCCTTCCAGCTCGATACCGATCGAAAAGTCATTGCAGCGCTCGCGTCCCTGATAGCAGGAAACACCCGCGTGCCAGGCGCGCTTCGTAAAGGGGACATACTGCACAATTTCGCCATCGCGACGGATAAGGCAGTGGGCGGAGACTCGCAGATGAACAATCTCAGCAAAGAAGGGATGTGCGTCGGGATCGAGCGTACCGGTAAAGAGCGCATCGATCCACGGACCGCCGAATTCACCGGGCGGCAGGCTGATGTTATGCACGACCAGCAGCGAAGGAGTTTCGTCATCCGGACGAAGATCGTGATGGGGGGAAGGCACTCGTCGCGCCTCGCTCAGCCAGCCTTCGTGTAACGCCATGCAAAAACTCCTTATTTATGGTGCCAACGCCGGGTTCAGAGTAGCATGTTTCACTCTTTCGATTCGTTACCAATTTGGAGTTTTATGATGCCGCCTCGCCGCTATAATCCCGACCAACGACGCGATGCACTCCTCGAACGTATTAACCTCGATATCCCCGCCACGGTGGAGCAGGCACTGCGCGAAGACCTGGGCGGCGAAGTGGATGCCAGTAATGATATTACGGCCCAATTGTTGCCGTCGGATGCACGCTCCCACGCGGTCATTATTACCCGTGAAGACGGTATTTTCTGCGGCAAGCGCTGGGTAGAAGAAGTCTTTATCCAGCTGGCCGGTGACGAGGTGCATATTTCCTGGCAGGTTAAAGACGGCGATGCCGTGACCGCCGGACAGACGCTGTTTGAGTTGGAGGGACCGTCGCGAGTCCTGCTTACCGGCGAGCGTACGGCGCTGAACTTCGTCCAGACGCTGTCCGGCGTGGCCAGCGAAGTACGCCGCTATGTCAATCTGCTGGCCGGAACCCGCACCCAACTGCTGGATACGCGTAAAACCCTGCCCGGTCTGCGCACCGCGCTAAAATACGCGGTACTGTGCGGCGGCGGCGCCAACCACCGTCTCGGGCTTTCCGATGCCTTCCTGATCAAAGAGAACCATATTATTGCCTCCGGTTCCGTTCGCCAGGCCGTTAAAAAAGCCTTCTGGCTGCACCCGGACGTACCGGTCGAGGTCGAAGTCGAAAGCCTTGAGGAACTGCGCGATGCGCTCAGTGCCGGCGCGGACATTATCATGCTGGATAACTTCGGTACGGCACAGATGCGCGAAGCGGTGCGCATAACCAACGGCCAGGCGCGGCTGGAAGTGTCCGGCAACGTCACCGCCGATACCCTACGTGAGTATGCCGAAACCGGCGTTGATTTTATCTCCGTCGGCGCACTGACCAAACACGTCCGCGCCCTCGATCTCTCTATGCGTTTTCGCTAACGCCAGACGCAATCTGACGGGCCGCTGGCCCGTTTTTTTTCGATCTGCCCCGTAACAAAATTGTTCTCGCTGTACGGCGAAAATAAATAGCGGAACCTGCCTTCACAACCCCCCTTTTATGCCTCGCCTCCTTTGACTACGGCTGTCAAATTACGCCCAGCCAACAAAGGAGTGTCTATGAACAAACAACGGGGATTTACACTGATTGAATTGATGGTGGTCATCGGGATCATCGCCATTCTCAGCGCGATTGGCGTACCGGCCTGGCAGAACTACCTGCGCAAAGCCGCACTGACCGATATGCTGCAGGCCTTTATGCCCTACCGCACGGCCATTGAGCTTTGCGCCCTGGATCGCGGCGGCCCCCAGGAATGCAGTGCAGGCAGCAACGGCGTTCCCTCTCCCACCACCACCCGCTACGTGTCCGCCCTTGTCGTCAGCCAGGGAACCGTTACCCTGACCGGACAGGAAAGCCTGAACGGCCTGCAGGTCAGCATGACGCCCGTCTGGGATAATGCCAACGGACTTACCGGCTGGCAGCGTATTTGTCGTGTCCAGGGCGACAGCGCCCTGCAGCAGGCCTGCGAAGAGGTCTTTCGTTTCGATGCAGGGAACGGCGTATGAAAGCAGATAAGCTGGTGAATCTTTGTCAGCGTTATCATGCGCTGGTGCTGAGCAACGATGATGACATGCTCTGTATCGCGGTGGTCGGTAACCCCTCGACGGAACTGATGGACGCACTGCGCTTCGCGACCCGGAAAAAGGTCGATATCGAATGCTGGACCCGGGAGCGGATGGACGGCCATCAGCATCTGCTGCCCGCCACCACCGACAATCGACCGGCAGCGGAGCTGTTAAGCCAGACGCTGCAGCAGGCGCTAACCCAGCGCGCCTCGGATATTCATTTTGAGCCAGCTGACAACCACTACCGCATTCGCCTGCGCGTAGATGGGGTTCTGCACGATCTTGCCCCCGTCTCCGCTGAGGCCGCCGCAACCCTGGTCGCCCGCTTAAAAGTGCTGGGTAATCTGGATATCGCGGAGCGCCGTCTGCCACAGGACGGGCAATTCACGGTCGATATTGCCGACGTCCCCATCTCCTTTCGCATCGCGACTCTGCCCTGTCGCGACGGAGAGAAAATTGTCCTTCGCCTGCTGCATCAAGTTGAGCAGGCGCTGGAGCTCACCACACTGGGACTGACCCCACAGCAGCTGGAGGTTGTTGAGCGCTGCCTGCACCAGCCTCAGGGTCTGCTGCTGGTCACCGGCCCGACGGGCAGCGGCAAAACCGTCAGCCTCTACAGCGCGCTGCAGGCGCGGAATACGGCTGAGGTCAATATCTGTAGCGTGGAGGATCCCATTGAGATCCCTGTCGCAGGGATAAACCAGACGCAGGTCAATCCGCGTGCCGGGTTGACCTTTCAGAATGTGCTGCGGGCACTCTTGCGCCAGGATCCGGATATCATGATGGTCGGCGAAATCCGCGATGGGGAAACCGCTGAAATTGCCCTGAACGCGGCGCAAACCGGTCATCTGGTCCTCTCTACGCTGCACACCAACTCCACCAGCGAAACTCTGGTGCGCCTGCAGCAGATGGGCGTAGCGCGCTGGATGCTCTCTGCCGCTCTGACGCTGGTGATTGCCCAGCGGCTGGTGCGCAAGCTCTGCCCACACTGTTGTCAGAAAAACGCATCATCTGAGCCGCTCCCCGCCTCGCTATGGCCTCATCCGCTGCCGCGCTGGCGAGCCGTTGGCTGCGATCGCTGCTATCACGGTTTCTATGGCCGCCTTGCGCTGTTCGAAGTACTGGAGATCGGCGCAGCCTTACGCCAGGCCATCGCCAACGGGCTGGATGCGCAGGCTATAGAGCTGCTGGCGCGAGAGGCGGGAATGAATACCCTTTTTGAAAGCGGCTGCCTCGCTGTCAGCCGGGGCCAAACTACGCTGGAGGAGGTTATTCGGGTTCTGGGAATACCCCATGTCGACTAAAAAACTCTGGCGATGGAAAGGAATTAGCCTGTCGGGCGAAGCGCGGGAAGGTGCCCTGTGGGCGGCGGATCGCCTTACCGCAATGGGCGAATTGCAGCGGCGGCAGATAACACCTCTGGCCCTGAAACGCTGTACGGTAAAAACCTCGGGCTGGCGCGTGGAATTAAGCTGCCAGATGATACAGCAGCTCGCCACGCTGCTACAGGCGGGGCTCACGCTCTCCACCAGCCTGATCCTGCTTGGCAGGCAGCATCCCAGCCGTCAGTGGCAGGCACTGCTGAACAGCCTCGCAGAAGATCTGGAGAACGGTATGCCGCTCTCTGCCGCTATGCAGGCCTGGCCTCAGGTCTTCCCGCCGCTCTGGGTGGCGATGATCCGTACCGGGGAACTCACCGGTAAGCTTGATGAGTGCTGTTTCCAGCTTGCCCGTCAGCAGCAGACTCAGCGCCAGCTGGTGAAAAAAGTGAAAAAAGCGCTGCGTTATCCACTGATTATTATGCTGCTGGCACTAAGCGTTATGCTGGCGATGGTGTGGCTGGTGCTGCCGGAATTTGCCACCATCTACCAGACCTTTAACGCCCCGCTCCCGGCGCTGACCCGCGGCGTTCTGACGTTTGCCGATAATCTACAGCGTCTGGGTCCTTTCCTGCTGGCACTGCTGATGCTGGCAGCCATCACCGCGATCCTGTTGCATAAGCAACCACGCTGGCAACGTCTTCGCCAGCGGGCTCTCCTGGCCATGCCGGTAGTCGGCAGTCTGGCCCGGGGACAGAAACTCAGCCAGATTTTTACCGTGCTCTCACTGACCCAGAGCACAGGTATCGCATTTTTACAGGGGCTTGAAAGCGTGGAAGAGACCTTAACCTGCCCCTTGTGGCGTGACGTGCTGCGTCAGCTCTGTCAGCAAATCAGCGAAGGTACGCCCATCTGGCAGGCACTCAGTAACAGCGGTCAATTTAGCCCGCTGTGCCAGCAGTTGGTGATGACGGGCGAAGCCTCTGGCGCACTGGACAGGATGCTCAGTAATCTCGCGCGCCATCATAGCGATGCAACGTGGCAGCAGGCGGATAACCTTGCGGCTTTGCTGGAACCTTTGTTGTTAGCGATCACGGGGGCGATTGTCGGTACGCTGGTGGTGGCAATGTATCTGCCCGTGTTTCAACTGGGCGATGCGATTAGCATGGGATAGGAGGAAAGAACTGGCGCAGAAGCCTGCGCCAGACATCAGCCTTACAGGCTGTTAAAGACGCGGTTTTCCTGCTCCTGAACGCGAATAAACGTGGTGCGTTTCGTCAGCTCTTTCAGGCGAGACGCGCCAACATAGGTGCAGGCAGAACGCAGGCCGCCGAGGATATCGCGCGCGGTGTTCTCAACCGGGCCACGCAGCGCCAGCTTAACGGTTTTACCTTCCGCCGCACGGTAACCGGCCACGCCGCCCACATGACGGTTCATCGCCGACTCTGAGCTCATACCGTAGAACTGCATAAATTTCTCGCCGTTCTCTTCAATCACGGTGCCGCCGCTTTCGTCGTGGCCCGCCAGCATCCCGCCAAGCATCACGAAGTCTGCGCCACCGCCGAAGGCTTTCGCCACGTCGCCAGGCATGGTGCAGCCACCGTCGCTGACGATCTGTCCGTCAAGGCCGTGGGCAGCATCCGCGCACTCAATAACGGCGGAAAGCTGCGGATAACCGACGCCGGTTTTGACGCGGGTGGTACAGACGGAACCCGGCCCGATACCCACTTTGACAATATCGGCACCGGAAAGGATCAGCTCTTCACACATTTCACCCGTCACCACGTTGCCTGCACAGATGGTTTTGGTCGGCCAGGCTGCACGGGCTTTCGCAACGAACTGCACAAAGTGTTCAGAATAGCCGTTAGCCACATCGATACAGACAAAGTTCAGTTCCGGATGCAAATTGAGGATCTGGCCGGTACGCGCGAAGTCCGCTTCGGACGTACCGGTGGAGACCATGACATGCTGCAGAACATCTTGCGGCGCGCTGCTAATGAAGGCGCTCCACTGCTCAACGCTATAATGTTTATGTACCGCGGTCAGGATCCCGAAGGATGCCAGCGCCTGCGCCATCTCGAAGGTACCGACGGTATCCATATTGGCGGCAATAATCGGCACGCCGGACCAGCGTTGTCCTGAATGTTTGAAGGTGAATTCGCGTTCCAGCTCGACATCGGAACGGCTTTTAAGGGTGGAGCGTTTAGGGCGGATAAGCACGTCTTTAAAACCGAGCTTCAAATCTTCTTCGATACGCATGTCGGATTCCTGGGGTTAAAGGCAACAGTGAGCAACTCCAGTGACGCTATCATACGCATGAATAAGAGCGCCGCAAGACTGCGAAAATCACTTTTTTTACGCTACAATCCCATAAATTTACCTGGTGTAATGGCGATGAGAATTCTCTGTTACATCAGCATCGAACGTATCGATTTTAATTTATTGATATTTAAATAAAAGCAAATTAGAGAAGCGGTGAATGACCTGGACAGTAGCGCTAACGGGTGGGATTGGCAGCGGCAAAAGTACGGTCGCCGACGCCTTTGCACAGCTGGGAGTACAGGTTATTGATGCCGATATTATCGCCCGCCAGGTGGTGGAGCCCGGAACCGACGCGCTAAATGCTATCGCCGCACACTTCGGCCCTGAGATCATTGCCGTTGACGGCACGCTTAATCGCCGCCTTCTGCGGGAACGCATTTTCAGCAATGCCGACGAAAAAGCCTGGCTTAACGCGCTGCTGCACCCGCTGATCCAGCAGGAAACCCGTCGAAAAATGCTGCAGGCCACCTCGGCTTACGTCCTCTGGGTGGTACCGCTGCTGGTGGAGAACCGGCTTTCAGCCCAAGCTGACCGGGTGCTGGTTATTGATGTTTTACCTGAGACGCAGCTGCAACGTACTGTGCAGCGCGACGGCGTGTCGCGTGAACACGCGCAACGAATTATCTCCGCGCAGGCCACCCGCGAAGCCCGGCTGGCCGTCGCGGATGATGTCATTGACAATAATGGCGCACCGGATGCCATCGCATCGGATGTTGCCCGCCTGCATACGCAATACCTCGGGTATGCGTCACAGGCTGTAGCACAGGAAAAAGCCTAATGACCACTGATGTCCTTTTTGAACATCCGCTGAACGAGAAAATGCGTACCTGGCTGCGGATTGAATTTCTGACTCAGCAGCTTTCAGGCGCACAGATCATTGCCGATCACGCCGGTGCTCTGCACTTTTTTCGCAACGCGGGTGACCTGCTTGACGTGTTCGAGCGCGGAGAAGTCCGCAGTGAGCTGCTAAAAGAGCTGGATCGCCAGCAGCGTAAGCTCCAGGCATGGGAAGAGGTTCCCGGCGTCGATCGCGATCGTATCGATAGTCTGCGTCATCAGCTTAAGACCTGCGCCAGCGTGCTGATGTCCGCTCCACGTATCGGCCAGCTTCTGCGTGAAGACCGCCTGATCGCCCTGGTGCGGCAGCGTCTGAGCATCCCTGGCGGCTGCTGTAGCTTCGATCTACCAACGCTGCATATCTGGCTGCACTTACCTCAGGTGCAACGTGATATTCAGGTTGAGATCTGGCTGCGCAGTCTCGATCCTCTGCTGAAGGCGCTGAGTCTGCTCCTCGATTTGATCCGTAATTCTGCCCAGTTCCGCAAACAAACCAGTCTGAACGGGTTTTACCAGGATAACGCCGAAGATGCGGATCTGCTGCGTCTGCGACTGCCGCTCGTTGATGAGCTTTATCCGCAGGTTTCCGGCCATAAGAGCCGCTTCGCAATTCGCTTCCTGCCGCTGGACAGCGAAAACGGCCTGGTGCCTGAGCGTCTGGATTTTGAACTGGCCTGTTGTTAAGGAGTCAATATGTCTGAGATTACAACGGTAAACTGCCCCACCTGCGGCACGACGGTCGTATGGAATGAGAAAAGCGCGTTTCGCCCCTTCTGCTCAAAACGCTGTCAGCTGATTGACTTAGGCGAGTGGGCAGACGAAGAGAAACGCATCCCCAGCAGCGGCGATCTCTCTGAGAGCGACGACTGGAGTGAACAGCAGCCTTAAGGCTGCTGCACCAGCCGTGCCACCACCGGCTCGTTGGCGGGTGGGAAGTCGTCAGCAACCAGCTCCTGCTGTTGCTGCCAGCGTCCAGGTTGCCCCTCTTTCCCCCAGGGCTCCCCTTCCCAGCTCTCCACCAGGAAAAACCACAGGGTGATATGCCTGTCGGAAAACTGATATTCCAGCTTGTCGAACAGGCTGGCTCCTGTCGCGGTAATCCCGACCTCTTCCTGCAACTCCCGTTTCAGCGCCTGCTCCGGGCTTTCACCGCGCTCAATTTTCCCGCCGGGAAATTCCCACTTATTGGCCATATGCGCATCGACGGCGCGACGGGTAATAAAGATTTCACCCTGTGCATTACGAATGATGCCGACGGCGATATTCAGTATTTTCATGCTTTACTCCATAAAAAAGGCGCAGAAATCTGCGCCTGATTTTAGCCTGCGTCGTGGCTTAGCTTAAACGACCATGGCACTGCTTGTATTTTTTGCCGGAACCGCACGGGCAAGGATCGTTACGGCCCACTTTACGATCGCCGGTCTGCGCGGTGATCGACGCGGCCGCCTCGGCCTCATCGGTCTGGTGGCTAAGCTGCTGCATCTGAGCCAGACGTTCGGCTTCTTCACGACGCTGCTGCTCCATCGCTTCAACTTCTTCCGGCATCCGCACCTGCACTTTGCACAGAGTACTGATCACTTCATATTTCAGCGACTCGAGCATCGCGGCAAACATGGAGAAGGACTCACGCTTGTACTCCTGCTTCGGATCCTTCTGCGCATAGCCGCGCAGGTGGATGCCCTGACGCAGATAATCCATCGCGGCCAGGTGCTCTTTCCACAGGGAGTCGAGGGTTTGCAGCATCACGCCTTTTTCGAATTGGCGCATCATCTCGACGCCAACCACCTCTTCTTTGCGCTGGTAGACTTCAATAGCGCTTACCAGAATACGCTCACGCAGCGTCTCTTCATGCAGTTCCGGCTCTTTGTCCAGCCACTCGGCAATCGGTAGATCGAGATCGAAATCGTTTTTCAGACGCTCCTGCAGACCCGGTATATCCCACATCTCCTCCAGAGACTGCGGTGGGATATGTGCGTCGATAGTCACCTTAAACACGTCTTCGCGAATACTGCTGATGGTTTCGCTTACGTCGGACACATCCAGCAGCTCGTTACGCTGGGTGTAGATGGCGCGACGCTGATCGTTCGCCACATCGTCATATTCCAGCAGCTGCTTACGAATATCGAAGTTACGGCTTTCAACCTTACGCTGGGCGTTGGCAATCGCCTTGCTCACCCACGGGTGTTCAATCGCTTCGCCCGGCTTCATTCCCAGCTTACGCATCATGCCGGACACGCGGTCGGAGGCGAAGATACGCATCAGGGCATCTTCCATCGACAGGTAGAAGCGAGAAGAACCCGCGTCGCCCTGACGACCGGAACGGCCACGCAGCTGGTTATCGATACGACGGGATTCGTGACGCTCGGTACCCACGATATGCAGACCACCTGCGGCCAGTACCGCTTCGTGGCGCACTTTCCAGTCGGCTTTGATCTGCGCGATTTGTTCTTCAGTCGGCGCTTCCAGCTCGGCAATTTCGGCCTGCCAGCTGCCGCCGAGTACGATATCGGTACCGCGGCCGGCCATGTTGGTGGCGATGGTTACGGTAGACGGGTAGCCCGCCTGCGCAACGATTTCCGCCTCGCTGGCGTGGAACTTGGCGTTCAGAACGTTATGCTTGATACCGGCTTTGGTCAATTCATTGGAAACCACTTCGGATTTCTCGATGGAGATAGTACCCACCAGTACCGGCTGGCCGTTAGCCGTGCGTTCTTTGATATCTTCAATGATCGCCTGGATTTTTTCCGCTTCGGTCATATAGACCAGATCCGCCATATCCTTACGGATCATCGGACGGTTGGTCGGCACAACGACGGTATCCAGCTTGTAGATGGAGCTGAATTCGAAGGCTTCGGTGTCCGCTGTTCCGGTCATACCGGCCAGTTTCTCATACAGACGGAAGTAGTTCTGGAAGGTGATGGACGCCAGCGTCTGGTTCTCGTTCTGGATCTCCACGCCTTCTTTGGCTTCTACCGCCTGATGCAGACCATCGGACCAGCGACGGCCCTGCATGGTACGACCGGTGTGTTCATCAACGATGATGACTTCGCCATCTTTCACGATGTAGTCAACGTCGCGGGTAAAGAGCACGTGGGCACGCAGCGCGGCGGTCACATGGTGCATCATCATGATATTGCCCGGCGAATAGAGCGACTCGCCCTCTTCCATGATTTCCTCTTGTACCAGCAGCTCTTCCACCAGTACCAGACCACGTTCGGTCAGGGTCACCTGGCGGGCTTTCTCGTCAACAGAGAAGTGGCCTTCGCCCTGGAACGTGTCAGAGTCTTCTTTCTCCTGACGCACCAGATGAGGAATGATCACGTTCACTTTCTTGTACATCTCGGAGCTGTCTTCAGCCGGGCCGGAGATAATCAACGGGGTACGGGCTTCATCGATCAGGATGGAGTCCACCTCATCCACCAGCGCGTAGTGCAGTTTACGCTGAACGCGCTCTTCCGGGCTAAACGTCATATTGTCACGCAGGTAGTCAAAGCCGTATTCGTTGTTGGTGCCGTAGGTGATGTCGGCCGCATAGGCTTCACGTTTAGCAGGAGCCGGGATACCCGACATGTTGATCCCGACGCTCAGGCCGAGGAACTCGAACAGCGGGCGGTTGTTTTCGGCGTCACGCTGCGCCAGATAGTCGTTGACGGTAACCACGTGAACGCCTTTGCCGCTCAGTGCGTTCAGGTATGCCGGAAGCGTTGCCGTCAGGGTTTTACCTTCACCGGTACGCATCTCCGCGATGCAGCGCTCATTAAGCACCATACCGCCGAGCAGCTGAACGTCAAAGTGACGCATCCCAAATATGCGCTTGCTCGCCTCACGAACCACCGCAAAGGCTTCCGGGATCAGGCTTTCTACCGATGCGCCTTTTTCCAGACGAGCACGGAACTCGGTCGTTTTAGCTTTCAGCTCGTGGTCTGAAAGTTTTTCCATTGCCGGTTCCATAGCGTTAATAACGTCAACAGCTTTGCGCATACGGCGCAGGGTACGATCGTTACGACTACCGAAAACTTTAGTTAATAATTTGATTAGCATAATAAAATCTCAAACGCCCCGCGCTGCGGAGCCACAAAAATTAGTTGAAGGAAATGATGTTCAGCTAAGGCGTTGAGGTCCGGCGCGGATGCCCTGCACCTGGCTTAGCCAGGCAGCAACATGGAAGGTGCTGCGGCCGGTAAACGGCGTGGAGGCCAGCTGGCAGGCAATTGCCGGTGGTTTGCTTTCCTGCGTCAGCAGGACGCTCAGGGTATCCAGCAGTGCCAGATGATGCGCCTGAATCGGCAGTGGTTCTTCTGCGACGGCCAGCGATTGTGGCACCATCGCGAAGGAAAGATGACGGATAACCGTACGAATAGCGTGCTGATGCCAGTAGTCGACGCTAAAGTTTGGTCGGCGTTTTGCTTCCAGCAGCGCAAGCTGGGTGAAGTTGACGTTGGCCGCCCACGTATGGTCGCTGGTCGTGGCCTTCGAGGAGACGGCAGGTGTCGTACTGTTACCGTTAAGCGCAGGCAGACCAAAGCCAGCCGCGACCATCCCCAACAAGAGATGCGGCCAGAAGTATCGTCTACCAAACTGTCGCCAGCGCGTCAGTATTCCGCTCACGTCATTGCACCCGGTTCCCTTTACTGGGAAGTTTCGTTTATTACCTGGTTATTCGCACCCGGGATCTTACCATTAAAGCCGCATACAGACAGCAGGAATGACGTCGGGTTACGGAGAAATATCGCTTCAGATTAAGCAGAAGGGCACGAGAGGAGAAAAACCATAAAAAAACGACTGGTGTCCCTGGCCGGAGAGAGTGTTCGCCAGTTAACCAGTCGCTTTTATGCGACGGGATGAATTATGCCATTACCATTGAAGGCGCTTTGAATGCCAACGGCAGTTCAGCTTCGTCTTCGTAGGTGGCATATTCCCACGCTTCTTGTTTCGCCAGTACAGCCTGCAACAGTTTGTTATTCAGCGCGTGACCGGATTTGTATGCGGTGAAAGCGCCGATAATGTTGTGTCCGCACATAAACAGGTCGCCGATAGCGTCGAGCATTTTGTGGCGGACGAACTCGTCCTCAAAACGCAGGCCGTCTTCGTTCAGTACACGATAATCGTCAACAACGATGGCACAATCGAAGCTACCGCCCAAGCAAAGACCGCGGGACTGGAGGTATTCGATATCACGCATAAAACCGAAGGTACGTGCACGGCTGATCTGGCGCATAAACGCGTCAGCCGAGAAGTTCATCGCATAGCGCTGGTTGCCTGCATCAATCGCCGGATGGTTAAAGTCGATGGTAAAGTCCAGCGAAAAACCATTGTACGGTTTGAATTCAGCCCATTTGTCGCCATCTTCAACGCGAACAATCTCTTTGATACGAACGAATTTCTTGGCGACGTTCAGTTCGTCAATACCAGCATCAAGCAGCAGGTAGACGAACGGCGCAGCACTGCCGTCCATAATCGGGATTTCCGGTGCGTCAACTTCAATAATGATGTTGTCGATACCCAGGCCCGCCAGAGCAGCGTTAAGGTGCTCTACCGTTGAAATCCGTACGTCATGCTCGTTAACCAGGCAAGTACAGAGCATGGTATCACGCACAGATTTGGCATCGGCCGGAAAATCTACCGGTGGATTCAAGTCAGTACGACGATAGATGACCCCGGTATTTGCCGACGCAGGGCGCAGCGTCAGTGTGACTTTCTTGCCGGTATGTAGACCGACACCAGTCGCCTGAACGATACGTTTTAATGTCCTTTGTTTGATCATCGTATTATCTCGCCAAATTACTCATCAAACCGAAGTATACTACACATTCGGTACGCTACTTTAGCACAAAGAGCGCAGATTCCCAACTTCCGGCAGATTCTTAATCCGCCTGCTTACGCAGGAATGCCGGAATATCAAGGTAATCGGGTTCTTTGGTGGTCTGCGGCGTCGTGTCGTTCACCACTTTCGCGGCCGGTTTCTGATCCTGCGTCAGCGGGGCCATACCGTGCTGCTGGTAGCGATCGAGCGTCGGCTGCTGTTGCTGTTTGTTGGTCACCAGGGTGATCTCAGGACGCTTGTCCATACCGATACCGGTGGCAACAACGGTTACGCGCAGTTCGTCGTTCATATCCGGGTCAAGTGACGTACCGATAACCACAGTCGCGTTATCAGACGCAAAGGCACGGATGGTGTTGCCGACGGTTTCGAACTCGTCCAGACGTAGGTCAAAGCCCGCGGTAATGTTAACCAGTACGCCACGCGCGCCGGAGAGGTCGATATCTTCCAGCAGCGGGCTGGAAATCGCCATTTCGGCCGCTTCTTCCGCACGGTCTTCACCGCTGGCAATGCCGGAGCCCATCATCGCGTAGCCCATTTCGGACATCACGGTGCGCACGTCAGCAAAGTCAACGTTCATCAGACCCGGACGGGTAATCAGTTCGGCGATACCCTGAACCGCACCTTTCAGTACGTCGTTGGCCGCACCAAACGCGTCCAGCAGGGAGATCCCACGACCCAGCACTTTCAGTAGCTTGTCGTTCGGGATAGTGATCAGGGAATCAACGTGTTTAGACAGTTCAGCGATACCCTGCTCCGCGAAGGCCATACGCTTCTTGCCTTCGAAGTTAAACGGCTTAGTCACCACAGCAACCGTCAGGATACCCAGATCTTTTGCCACTTCGGCGACGACCGGAGCGGCACCCGTGCCGGTGCCTCCGCCCATACCCGCAGCGATAAACACCATGTCGGAGCCTTCCAACGCAGCACGCAGCGCTTCACGGTCTTCCTCTGCCGCATTGCGGCCGACTTCCGGGTTAGCGCCTGCGCCCAGCCCTTTGGTAATGCCGCCACCTATCTGGATCGTCTGGCCTACCGCCGTTTTACGCAGTGCCTGTGCATCAGTATTAACGGCGAAGAACTCGACGCCCTCAATGCGCTCGCGCACCATATGTTCGACGGCATTGCCGCCGCCGCCGCCGACGCCGATGACTTTAATCACCGCGTCGTTGGTTAATTCCATAGGTTCAAACATATTCTCTCTCTCTCCGTCTTTTCGCTTCGTTCTTAAGTCGCCCTTAACCAGCAACCTTAAGGGTTTCACGTATTTGCCTGTCGCCTGAGACTGCTAATCAACTGCGTTCTCTTTAAAAAAATCAAAACTCTTTTCGCAGCCAGCCGTTAAGGCGTTTCAACCATGAGCCGACCGACGCCCGTTTTTCCACTTCTGCTTCACCACTTAAATGGGTCTCTTTCCCGTAGTGCAGCAGACCGACCACCGTTGAATAGTATGGCTCCTGAGCGTAATCCGTCAGGCCGGTAATGTTCAACGGTGCGCCAATTCGTACCTGGGTATGGAATACCCGCTGTGCGCAGGCCGCCAGACCTTCGATCTGTGCGGCACCGCCGGTCAGGACGATCCCCGCCGCCAGGTGATGTTTCACGCCCTGCTGGCGAAGTTGTTCCTGCAACTGCAAAATCTCTTCGTTTACCAGGTTGAGCAGCTCGGTGTAACGCGGTTCAATCACTTCGGCCAGGGTTTGGCGCTGCAGGCTGCGCGGTGGTCGTCCACCGACGCTCGGCACTTCGACGTTTTCGTCTTTACCAACAATTGAGCCCATTGCGCACCCATGACGCACTTTAATCGCTTCGGCATCGCTCGGCGGCGTGCCGAAGGCGTAGGCGATATCGCTGGTTACGACATTCCCCGCATAAGGAATCACTTTCGTGTGGCGCAGCGCACCGCCGGTATAGACGGCGATATCCATTGTACCACCACCGATGTCCACCACGCAGACACCCAGCTCACGCTCATCTTCCGTCAGCACGGAGTAGCTGGCAGCCAGCCCGGCAAATATAAGTTGGTCAACTTTCAGACCACAGCGTTCAACGGCCTTAACGATGTTTTTCGCCATATCGTTATGGCAGGTAATCAGGTGGACTTTGGCCTGCATGCGCACGCCGGACAGCCCGACAGGGTTTTTAATCCCTTCCTGGTAGTCGATAGCGTACTCCTGCGGGATTACATGCAGCACACGGTGTTCATCGCGTACGCGCACGGATTTCGCCGTATGTACCACGTTCTCCACATCTTCCTGGGTCACTTCCTCTTCAGAGATAGGGACCATCCCTATCTCATTCTGGCAGCTGATATGCTTGCCTGAAAGCGCCAGATAGACCGAGGAAATCTGGCAGTCTGCCATTAGTTCGGCCTGGTCGATAGCGCGCTGTACGCACTTCACTACCGACTCAAGATCGTTAACCCCGCCCTTGTCCATTCCCCGTGACGGGCAGCTGCCGACGCCAATAATATTGACCATACCATCGGGCAGAACTTCCCCTACTAAAGCGGCAACCTTCGCGGTACCAATCTCCAGTCCAACTACCAGTTTTCTGTCCGTCGCCTTGATCATTATTGCTCTGCCTGTGCCTGATTCAGTTGCTGATTCACAGCCTCAACCGGGATCGGTGTCCAGCCAACCGCCGCGCCTGAGTCATAACGTAAATCAACGTAGGTTATCCGTTTTCCTTCCGTCTGACCCTGCTGTTGCAGAACCGGGTAAAGTTCTACAAAGCGCGCCAGTCGTTTCATCGTATCACCGCGCCCCAGGTTGAGCTTGATATCGTTATTCAGCGTCAATTGCCAGGATCGCCGCGCAGTCATTGCCGCCTCTTTCAGCGTAAACTTATCCTTCGCCAGTATCTGCCCCATATTACGGAATTCCTGCAAAACTTCGCTTTCGCTCCCTTCCGGACCGTAGAGCATGGGTAGCACCTGCTGGCTCGTTCTTGCGGCGGGTACGCTGAAGGAATTCCCCTGCGCATCCACCATATGCTGATCATTCCACCGCGCAATCGGCACGAATTCAACCAGATGAATCTTCAATTCGTCCGGCCACTGCTTTCTGACGCTTGCCTGCTTGATCCACGACAGGCGTTCAATCTGGCTCTGAATGATGTTGACGTCCTGAGTCATAAAGGTTCCAGGCGCGCCAAGCGCAAGGATCGACTGACGAATATCATCATTACGCGTGTAGTGACGTTCACCGGTCACCACCAGCTTCGACAGCGGCAGTCGCTGAGCGTCGTCCATCCATCCCAGGACCATCCAGACGCTGACAAAAATGGTGCAGAGTACCGTCAGCAAGAACACAATACCGGCAAGACGCGTTCCATTACTACGCCGCGAAGAGGAGGGAAGCTCTTCCTCACGGTTCCGCGTATTCAGCGCAGCCTGCGACATATCAGCCCGCCAGACTCAAAATACGGACGACCAGCTGAGAGAAGCTCAGGCCAGCCTGACGCGCGGCCATCGGCACCAGGCTGTGGTTGGTCATCCCCGGAGAGGTGTTCGCCTCCAGCAGATAAAACTGCCCGTCACCGTCCAGCATCACATCAATTCGCCCCCAACCATGACAGCCGAGCGACTGCCAGGCTTTCCGCACCAGAGACTCTAATTTCGCAAGCAGGCCATTTTCCAGGTCACAGGGGCAGAAATATTTCGTCTCATCAGAGAGATACTTCGCCTCATAATCATAGAAGATCCCCGCAGGCTGAATGCGGATTGCCGGTAAAATTTCTTTGCCCAGCAGCGCAACGGTAAATTCCGGTCCGCATAACCATTTTTCGATTAAAACTTCGTCATCATGCTGAAATGCCAGCGCTAATGCAGCCTGCAAATTGCTATTTTCTGTAACCCGGGACATACCGACGCTGGAGCCTTCGCGGCTGGGCTTGATGATAACCGGTAACCCCAGGTCGGCAATCTGCCGATTAACATCATCAGACAGGCCTGCTTCAAAGGCATCACGGGTCAGCGCCACCCAGGGTGCGACCGGTAAACCAGCCCCCTGCCACAGCAGTTTGCTGCGCAGTTTGTCCATTGAGATGGCCGACGCCATCACGCCGCTGCCGGTATAAGGCAGACCAATCAGGTCCAGCAGTCCTTGCAGCGTGCCGTCTTCGCCACCGCGACCGTGCAGGGCGATAAAGGCTTTATCAAAGCCCATTGCTTTCAGCTGCGTGACGTCAACGTCGCGGGGATCGATGGCCTGTGCATCAACGCCGCCTGCGCGTAGCCCTTCCAGTACCGCCGCACCGGAGTTCAGCGATACTTCACGTTCGGCGGATGTTCCACCCAGCAGGACCGCGACCTTCTCAGCCATGGTGCTTATCCTCCTGCGCCTGCGGCACCAGTTTCACTTCAGCCAGGTGACGGGCGATTTTACCGACGTTACCGGCCCCCTGTACCAGCACTAAATCGTTACCGATTAATACCGGCGCCAGCATTTCCGCCACCTGAGCATGATCGGAGACAAGGATGGGATCAACCTTGCCACGTCCGCGAATCGTACGGCACAGGGAACGGCTATCAGCCCCCGGGATCGCCGCTTCCCCTGCGGAATAGACGTCCAGCATCAGCAGCGCATCAACCTGCGTCAGCACGTTGGCGAAGTCGTCATAGAGATCGCGGGTGCGCGTATAGCGATGCGGCTGAAACAGCATCACCAGATTTTTATCCGGCCAGCCCGCACGCGCAGCTTTAATTGTTGCATCAACCTCTGTCGGGTGGTGACCGTAGTCATCCACCAGCAGCGCGGTACCGGTTTTACCGTTGACCGCTTCCAGCGGGAATTCGCCGAGGAAATCAAAGCGGCGTCCGGTCCCCTGGAAGTTAGCCAGTGCGCGCAGGATCGCTTCGTCATCAATCCCTTCTTCCGTTGCGACCGCAACCGCTGCCGCCGCATTTAGGGCGTTATGGCGCCCTGGCGCATTCAGAGTCACCTGCAGAACAGGCTTATCCTGGCGAATCAGGCGGAAGTGTCCCTGCGGACCGATCTGCTGATAAGCTTCAACCCGCACGTCCGCATCGTCGCTAAAGCCGTAGGTTGTGGTTTGACGCCCGACACGCGGCAGCAGCTCGCGGATCACCGGATCGTCAACGCACATCACCGCACGGCCATAGAACGGCAGGTTGTGCAGGAAATTAATAAACGTCTGTTTTAAGTTCTCAAAGTCGCCCTGGTAGGTATCCATATGGTCGGCTTCGATATTGGTGACAATCGACACCATTGGCTGCAGGTGCAGGAAGGACGCATCGCTCTCATCCGCCTCCGCAATCAGATAGCGGCTGTGGCCAAGACGCGCATGCACGCCCGCCGCCTTCACCAGCCCGCCGTTAACAAAAGTCGGGTCCAGCCCGGCTTCGGCATAAATACTGGACACCATCGCAGTGGTGGTGGTTTTACCGTGTGTCCCGGCAATGGCGATGCCGTGACGAAAACGCATCAGCTCCGCCAGCATTTCCGCGCGGCGGATCACCGGAATACGGGCCTCGTGCGCCGCGACAATTTCCGGATTCTCAGCAGAGATCGCGCTGGATACCACGACCACGCTGGCATCGCGCACGTTTTCCGGGCGATGGTTGAAATAAATGGTGGCACCCAGCGACGCCAGCTGCTGCGTCACCGGGTTCGGAGCCAGATCGGAACCGCTGATCTGATAGCCCTCGTTAGCCAACACTTCGGCAATACCGCCCATGCCAGCACCACCGATGCCAACAAAGTGAATGTGCCGGACGCGACGCATCTCGGGCACAATAGAACGCAGTTTTGCCAGTTCTTCTGTATTCATTTTATAACCTGCGGCTAAACGCCAAAAATAGTGCGGCAGGCCACCAGGCACGCCGCGAGAGTTCATTACGCCCGTGCTGCGGCGTTCACTTCTTTTGCCACCCTGTCGGTCGCATCGGGAATTGACGCCGCACGTGCGCGGACGGCCATATCCAGTAATGTCTGACGATCCCAGCCAGCCAGCGTGTCGGCAACGGCTGCCACCGTAAACTGTGGCTGTTCAAGGATCTTCGCCGCGCCCGCCTGCTCCAGCGGCAGCGCATTCCAGTACTGCTGACGATCCTTATGCAGGAAAGGAACAAACAGCGCCGGTAAACCTGCAGCAGCAACTTCACTTACCGTCAACGCGCCAGAGCGACAAACCACCACGTCAGCCCAGGCATAAGCCCCGGCCATATCGTCAATAAATTCGGTCACTTTATGCTGCGGCTGACCGGCATCGGCGTAGGCCTTCTCTACCGTCTGCTGCCCGCCTTTACCACTCTGATGCCAGATGGTCACCGCATCGCCCAGCTTCGCCGCCACCTGCGGCAGCGTCTGGTTCAGGACGCGGGCCCCCTGAGAGCCGCCAACCACCAGCACACGAATAGCACCATCGCGACCGGTCAGTCTCACCTGTGGCGCCGACAGCGCCAGCACGTCTTGACGCACCGGATTGCCCACCACCTCAGCACCGGGGAATGCGCCCGGAAAGGCCTGGAGAACCGTTTTGGCAATTTTCGACAGCCACTTATTGGTCAGACCGGCAATGCCATTTTGTTCATGCAGTACCACCGGGATACCCAGCGACCACGCAGCCAGCCCGCCCGGACCGGAGACATAGCCGCCCATTCCCATCACTACATCCGGCTTAAAGCGGCGCATGATCGCCCGCGCCTGACGCCAGGCATTAAAGATTCGCAACGGCGCCATCAGCTGCGCCTGCACCCCTTTTCCACGCAGGCCGGAGATGCGAATAAAGTCGATCTCAATACCGTGGCGAGGTACTAAATCGGCCTCCATGCGGTCTGCGGTACCCAGCCAGCGAACTTCCCAGCCCTGGGCCATCAAATGGTGCGCGACCGCCAGCCCCGGAAACACATGTCCGCCGGTACCGCCCGCCATCACCATTAATCGCTTCGCCTGACCGCTCATCGTGAACCTCTTACAAACGCCTGGGCTTTTTCCAGACGCGTCTCATAATCAACACGCAACAGCAGCATAATGGCCGTCGACATAATCAATAAACTGGAGCCACCATAGCTGATTAATGGCAGCGTCAGACCTTTCGTCGGCAGCATACCCGCCGCCGCACCAACGTTGACCAGCGCCTGGAAGCTGAACCAGATCCCGATCGAACAGGCCAGAAAACCGGCGAAACGCTGATTGATTTCCAGCGCCTTACGGCCAATCGACATGGCGCGAAAAGCGACGAAGAATACCATTAAAAGCGCCAGTACCACACCGATATAACCAAGCTCCTCGGCGATGATGGCGAAGATAAAGTCGGTATGCGCTTCCGGCAGATATTCCAGCTTTTGTACTGAATTCCCGAGCCCCTGCCCCCAGAGTTCACCGCGGCCAAATGCCATCAGCGATTGGGTCAGCTGATAACCGCTGCCGAAGGGGTCATCCCACGGGTTCCAGAAGGAGGTCACGCGGCGGATACGATAGGGTTCTGCCAGGATCAGCAGCACAACCGCAGAGATACCCATTCCGATAATGGCGATAAACTGCCAGAGCTTGGCTCCGGCCAGGAACAGCAGCGCCAGGGTGGTAACAAACAGTACCACCACTGTACCGAGGTCAGGCTGAGCCAGCAGAAGGATCGCCAGCACAAAGATCACGCCCATCGGTTTTAGGAATCCACGCAGGTTATTACGTACCTCATCACCTTTACGCACCAGATAGTTGGCGATGTAGCAGAACAGGGACAGCTTGGTGAATTCCGCCGGCTGAACACGCAGCGGGCCAATCGCAATCCAGCGCGATGCCCCGTTAACCGAACTGCCGACCACCAGCACGATCAGCAGCATAATGATCGACAGGATTAACATCGTGGTGCTGTAACGCTGCCAGAACTCCATTGGCAGACGCAGGGTGATCATCGCCAGACAGAACGCCAGGAAAATGTAGATGCCGTCGCGTCGGGCAAACAGGAACGGATCGTTGGCCAGACGCTGTCCGACCGGCATTGACGCGGAGGTGACCATAATAAACCCGAGTGCAGCCAGGCCAAACGTCAGCCACAGCAGCGTACGGTCATACATGATCAGGCTGTCGGAATCTTTATCCCGCGAGCCCATTACCCAGCCCTTCAGCGACGCAAATATCCAGCCCAGAAGACCTGAGCCTGGAACACGCGACGGTAAAAGGCGAGGCAGAGATAAGCGCATCAACCCAACTCCTTCGCCAGGCGGGTGAAGTGATCGCCCCGCTGTTCAAAATTCTTAAACTGATCGAGACTGGCGCAGGCTGGCGACAGCAGCACCATATCTCCCGGCTGCAGGCGCGGCGCAAGCAGTCGCATTGCCTGTTCCATCGTTTCCGTATGCTCGGCTACCTCCGGGCGTAGCGCGGCAAGCTCTTCCCCGTCGCGGCCAAAGCAGTACAGGCGAACACGATCGCCGTTCAGGTAGCGTTTCAGCGACGAGAAGTCCGCCGATTTGCCGTCACCGCCCAGCAGCAGGTGCAACGTGCCATCAACCTGCAGTCCATTCAGTGCGGCCTCGGTGCTGCCAACGTTGGTAGCTTTCGAATCGTTAATCCAGCGCACGCCGTTATGTTCCAGAGCCAGCTGGAAGCGGTGCGCCAAACCGCCAAAGGTGGTCAGCGCTTTCAGACTGCTCGCGCGCGGCAGACCGGCAGCATCGGCCAGCGCCAGTGCGGCCAGGGCATTGGTGTAGTTATGCTGTCCGGAGAGTTTCATCTCTTTAACGTTCAGCACCTTCTCCCCTTTCACCCGCAGCCAGGTTTCGCCCTGCTGGCGATTAAGGTGATAATCACCGACGTCCACGCCGAAGCTGATGCAGCGCTCATCGGCACCGCGCACCGGCATCGTCAGCGCGTCATCCGCATTAACCACGCAGACATCCGCGTTTTCATAGATCCGCAGTTTAGCGGCACGATACTGCTGCAAACCAAACGGATAGCGATCCGTATGATCTTCTGTCACGTTGAGGATCGTCGCGGCAACCGCCTGCAGGCTGGAGGTGGTTTCCAGTTGGAAGCTCGAAAGTTCAAGGACGTACAGCTCACGGGAGACATCGAGCAGCATCAGCGCAGGAAGGCCAATATTGCCACCTACCCCGACGTTAACCCCGGCCGCAGAGGCCATCTCATCGAGCAGCTTCGTCACGGTACTTTTGCCGTTAGAACCGGTGATGGCGACGATCGGTGCCTGCGCCTCGCGGCAGAAGAGTTCGATATCACCCACAATTTCCACACCGGCATCGGCCGCTGCGCTCAGCGACGGATGCGCAAGCGCAATACCAGGGCTGGCAACGATCAGATCCGCCACCAGAAGCCAGTCATCATTCAGGCTGCCGAGATAGCGTTCAACCGCCTCCGGCAGCTTGTCCAGTCCCGGTGGCGCTGCGCGGGTATCCATTACGCGCGGCGTTACGCCACGTGCCAGGAAGAAATCCACGCATGAGAGCCCGGTCAGACCCAGACCAATAATGACAACCTTCTTACCCTGGTAATCTGCCATGATTAACGTACCTTCAGCGTTGCCAGGCCAATCAGGACCAGCATCAGCGAAATAATCCAGAAGCGCACGATCACACGCGGCTCCGGCCAGCCTTTCAGTTCATAGTGGTGATGAATCGGCGCCATGCGGAAGATACGCTGACCGCGCAGCTTAAAGGAACCCACCTGCAGGATCACCGACAGGGTTTCCACCACAAACACGCCGCCCATGATGACCAGCAGGAATTCCTGACGCAGCAGCACGGCAATAATGCCCAACGCGCCGCCCAGCGCCAGCGAGCCAACGTCGCCCATAAAGACCTGCGCCGGATAGGTGTTAAACCACAGGAAGCCAAGCCCGGCTCCGACAATCGCCGTACAGACAATCACCAGTTCACCCGCGTGTCGCAGGTAGGGAATATGCAAATAGCCGGCAAAGTTCATGTTGCCGCTCGCCCAGGCCACCAGCGCAAAACCTGCCGCCACAAAAACGGTCGGCATAATCGCCAGGCCATCGAGACCATCGGTCAGGTTAACCGCGTTACCGGTGCCGACGACCACAAAGTAGGCCAGTAGAATATAGAACATGCCCAGCTGCGGCATAACGTCTTTAAAGAACGGCACAACGAGCTGGGTCGCCGGGGTATCTTTACCCGCCAGATAGAGGGCAAAGGCCACGCCCAGCGCAATCACCGACATCCAGAAATATTTCCAGCGGGCGATCAGGCCTTTGGTGTCTTTACGCACCACTTTACGGTAGTCGTCGACGAACCCAATGATGCCGTAGCCAATTAGCACGACCAATACGCACCAGACATAAGGGTTAGACGGGTAAGCCCACAGCAGTACGGACACCACGATCGCGGTGAGGATCATGATCCCGCCCATTGTCGGCGTCCCGCGCTTGCTGAAATGGGATTCAGGCCCGTCAGTACGGACAATCTGGCCGAAAGAGAGTTTCTGCAGGTGGGCGATCATACGCGGCCCCATCCACAGTGAGATAAACAGCGCGGTCAGCAGGCTGACGATGGCGCGAAACGTCAGATAGGAAAAGACGTTAAAGCCAGAATAATATTTGACCAGATGTTCGGCCAGCCACACTAACATGTTCCATTCTCCTGTAATGCATGTACCACCTCTTCCATGGCAGCACTGCGTGAACCTTTCACCAGAATGGTGATGAGCTGTTGTTCGTCAATAAGCGTCTTCAGGCGCTTAACCAGAGAGTCTTTGTCGGCAAAATGTTCGCCAACATCACTGGCATCGCTAATAAAATGACTTAATTTTCCGACGCTAAGCACTTTGTCGATACCCACAGCCTTCGCCGCTTCGCCGACCTGGGTATGGCAGGCATTACTTTCATCGCCCAGTTCAGCCATATCCCCCACCACCATGACCCGGTAACCCGACATCTCGGAGAGCACCTGTGCCGCCGCGGTCATCGAGCCAACGTTCGCATTATAGGAGTCATCCAGCAGCAATTGATTGGTTGCAAGCAGGATGGGGAATAAACGGCCCGGCACCGCCTGGAGATTCGCCAGTCCGGCCTTCACCGCGCTCAGCGGCGCGCCAACGGCCATCGCCAGCGCCGTTGCAGCCAGCGCATTGGCGATATTGTGGCGGCCCGGCAGCGGCAGCAGAACGTCGACGTTTCCGGTCGGCGTCTGCAGCGTGAATTCGGTCCCGTGGCTGGTCACATGAATGTTAGTCGCAGTGAAATCGCTATTGGCCGCGTTAGGCGAGAAGCGCCAGATTTTACGCTCACCAATGGTGCTCTGCCAGTTCAGCCAGTCGTTATTATCGGCGTTCATAATGGCGACGCCGTTCAGCGGCAAGCAGCCGAAGATTTCACCCTTGGCTTTCGCCACGCCGGCAAGCGATCCAAAACCTTCCAGATGCGCAGCGGCCAGATTATTGACCAACGCCGCCTCCGGACGCGTCAGGCCGACGGTCCAGGCAATTTCGCCCTGATGGTTAGCGCCCAGCTCAATCACCGCATACTGATGTTCACGGGTCAGACGCAGCAGCGTCATCGACACGCCGATATCGTTGTTCAGATTTCCTGCCGTGTAGAGGGTGTTGCCACACTCGCCCAGAATGGCGGCGGTCATCTCTTTAACCGAGGTTTTACCGGAGGAGCCGGTGAGCGCAACTACGCGCGCGGGTACCTGCTGACGCACCCAGGCCGCGAGTTCGCCAAAGGCCAGACGGGTATCTTTCACCACCAGCTGCGGCAAATCGCAATCCAGTCGACGGCTGACCAGCAGCGCACCAGCGCCGCCCTCTTTCGCCTGCCCGACAAAATCGTGGGCGTTGAAACGTTCGCCTTTCAGTGCGACAAACAGACAGCCAGGCGTAAGCTTGCGGGTATCGGTGGTTACCGCATCAATGTCCAGGTCGACGCCGAAAAGCGCCCCCTGCAACGTCGTGGCAAGCTGGCTAAGGGAAACGCGGATCATGCGGTACCTCCCAGCAGGCGCGCCACGGTTACGCGGTCGGAGTAATCGAGATGACGGGTGCCAACGATTTGATAATCTTCATGGCCTTTCCCGGCGAGCAGGATCACGTCGCTGGCCTGCGCCTGCATAATGGTGTTGGTGACGGCTTCCGCGCGGCCTTCCACGACTTTTGCCCGTCCGGCATCGAGCATACCGGCCAGGATATCATTGATAATGGCCCCGGGTTCTTCGGTACGCGGGTTATCGTCGGTGACGACCGCCACATCGGCAAACTCTTCGGCAATCGCGCCCATCAACGGACGTTTGCCTTTATCTCGGTCGCCACCGCAGCCAAAGACACACCACAGCTTGCCTGTACAGTGCAGACGTGCGGCCTGTAACGCTTTTTCCAGCGCGTCCGGCGTATGGGCGTAATCCACCACCACCGTCGGTTTTCCAGGGGCGCTGAACACTTCCATACGACCGCAGACCGGCTGCAGTTTTGCCGCCGTTTTCAGCAGGTCAGCCAGCGGATAGCCCAGCACCAGCAGCGTAGCCAGCGCCAGCAGCAGGTTGCTGACGTTAAACGCTCCCATCAGGCGACTTTCAATCTCGCCTTCGCCCCAGGAGGAGTCGAAGCGGATGGTCGCCCCGCTGTCGTGATAATTGACCGCCGTGGCTTTCAGCCAGCGGCCGTGACAGTCAGGATTAATATGATCTCCCATCGATACGGCAACCGCGTCCGGCAATTTTGCCAGCCAGCGGCGTCCCACTTCGTCGTCGGCGTTAACGATCGCCTGCCCACTGTGGTGGGTGGAATAGAGCAGCCATTTCGCCGCTTCGTACTGCGCCATATCGCCGTGATAATCGAGATGATCGCGGCTGAGATTGGTAAAGACAGAGGCGACAAATTTCAGCGCCGCAACGCGGTGCTGTACCAGACCGTGAGAGGAGACCTCCATCGCCGCCAGCGTCGCGCCGCTATCGGCGAGACCGCAAAGCACCTGCTGAACATCAACGGCAGAGCCGGTGGTGTTCTCCGTTGGCACGACCTTATTCAGCAGCCCGTTGCCCACGGTACCCATCACCGCACCGGTTTCGCCAAGCCACTCACCCCACTGCGCCAGCAGCTGCGTGGTGGTGGTTTTGCCATTGGTTCCCGTCACGCCAACCAGCTTCAGTCGTTCAGAAGGCTCACCGTAGAAGCGACCCGCCAGCGCGGACAAACGTTCATTTAACTGCCTAAGGTAGATAACCGGCACACCGTGCATTTCACGGATTTCGCCGTCCTGTGCCTCATCTTTGGCCTCTGCAATAATGGCAGCCACACCTTGCGCTATCGCCTGCGGGATATATCGACGCCCGTCCGCCTGATGACCCAGCACGGCCACGAAAAGGTCGCCCGACGCAGCCGTTCGGCTGTCGAGTACCATCTCTCGCAGTGCTCGCTCCGGTGCGCCTGGCACCCACGGAGCAAGAAGGTCGCGCAAATTACGATCTGCCACCTGATCCCTCGCCTTTATTAATTACGAATTCGTTTTTCTCGCCCGTTGCCAGTGCATCCGGCTCAATGTTCATGGTGCGCAGTACGCCGCCCATGATGGCACCGAATACCGGCGCAGAAACGGCGCCGCCGTAGTATTTACCCGCCTGCGGATCGTTGATAACCACCACCAACGCAAAACGAGGCTGGCTGGCGGGAGCAACGCCTGCGGTGTAGGCAATGTATTTGTTAATATATTTACCGTCGGGTCCGACTTTCTTCGCGGTACCGGTTTTAATCGCGATGCGATAGCCTTTAATGGCCGCAGCCACACCGCCCCCTCCCGGCAGCGCCACGCTCTCCATCATATGAACAACGCTGCGAACCAGCGGTTCCGGGAATACGCGCTCACCGGGAACCGGTGGGTCAACTTTGGTGATCGACAGCGGACGATAGACGCCGTAGCTGCCAATAGTTGCGTAGACTCGCGCTAACTGTAACGGTGTTACCATTAGCCCGTAGCCGAAAGAGAAGGTGGCCCTCTCTATGTCAGACCACCGTTGTTTTTGAGGATATAAGCCACTGCGTTCTCCGACCAACCCCAAATTGGTC